>Ga0111541_10000011_pt1 | contig 63065 bp, 69 predicted proteins | sample Knorr_S7_td_DCM__FD_83039 | JGI IMG/M metagenome (GOLD analysis project Ga0111541, IMG submission 83039) | Marine microbial communities from Southern Atlantic Ocean transect - Knorr_S7_td_DCM_ad_131m_LV_B (version 2) (version 2) | ecosystem: Environmental > Aquatic > Marine > Oceanic | place...
ATTTTGTTTTAGAAAATGAAAATATTAGAATTTACTACGAACAAAAATTATGAACTTAAAAAAATTACCAAATGATTTTGACATATTGAGCAAAGCCTGTATCCCGATTAGAAAAAAAATCAATCATGATGTGGTTGAAAAGATGAAATCTATCCTGCATGAAAATGATGGTGTAGGGCTTGCGGCTCCACAAGTTGGTCTCGATTACAGGTTGATTTTGTGCAAAGAAAGCCCTAAGGCAGAAAAAATCCATGTAATGGTAAACCCAGTAATAAAAGAAAAAGAAGGTTTGGAGATAGACGCAGAAGGCTGTTTGTCTATTCCTGATTTAGCAGTTGATGTTCCCAGGCAGACAAGGATTAAAGTAACTTACAGCGATGAAGATCTGAATGAGAAAAATATAGTTGCTGAAGGTTACTTTGCCAGGGTATTGCAGCATGAAATTGACCATCTCGATGGCATATTGATTATTGACAGAGGTATAGAAAATGGTTTTTTTTACAAAGGTAAACAATTATCTAAAAATGAGGTTAATCAAAAATTTTTAATATAGGTTTTGCTGGTTCTGATAATCTTGCTTTGCAGGTTCTAAAAAATTTAGAAATTGATCCTGCTTGGATATTAACTAAACCACCTTCTAAAAGTGGAAGAGGGCTGAAGCTGAGCAGTAACCCTGTTATGGAGTATGCTACTGATAAAAATTGGAAATGTTACACTAATGTTAAAGAGGCTAGTGTTGTTGATTTATTGTTGGTTGTTTCGTACGGTAATATTATTCCTGATGAAATGTTGAAGTGTAAATTTGGATGTTTAAATCTTCATCCTTCTTTTCTTCCAAGGTACAGAGGCGCAAACCCTATACAAAGAGCAATCATGTCCGGAGATAAGGAAGTGGGTGTTTCGTGGATAAAGTTGACTAGCGATCTTGATGCTGGACCAATATTGTGTCAAGATAAAGTTCTAGTTGACTATCAAGACAAAAATGAAAATTACAATTCTGTAAAAATGAAAATTTCTGAATTGGGTAGTAGCTTAATAAATAAACATTTGAATCAGTATATCAATTCAGAATTAAAATTAACAGAGCAATTCGGACAAGTAACCTGGGCTAATCGAATCACAAAAGAGGAAAGGGTGATTGATTTAAATAAAACTGCAAAGCAATGTAACAATTTAATCAAGGCTCTAGATCCGTACCCAGGTGCTAGATGCAGATTTGATCATAAGTGGGTTACATTTAAAAAAAGTCGTTTTTCTCTCTCACAAAATATTAATCCAGGTGAAGTTGAATTAGAAGAAGATTCTTTGGTTGTGGGAACCTCAAAAGGTATTTTGCTAATCGATGTTGTTGTACCACAGGGAAAAAGACCCATGTCAGGAAAGGATTTTTTAAACAGTAGGCCTAATGCAAAATTTAGCTGAAGTTAAGATAATCAAAGAGCTCTTTAGGGAACATCAATTTAGATTCTATAAAGGCTTGCTTGCAAACAAAAGAGTTTTTGTTTGGGCTGTAAGAAGTCCAAATTTTTCTTGGAGATCTGCAGAAAAGAGATTTCATAAACTTTTAGATAAAAGTATGCCCAATATTTTAACATTAAGGCATTTTGCTTCTTATAGAGGAGAGTATAGGTTTGTTATAGACGGTATAAGTGAATTTAAAACTCTAAAATCATGGATTAATTTAAAGCCTGGCCATTCTGAAAAGTTAAAAATTTGTTCTTCTATTCTGCGCTCATTGCTCGGACTTCACAGCCAAGGTTTTACTCATTGTTGGATTACTGAAGATTCGTTTATTGTTGATTCAGAAGGAAATGCTTGCATGATTGATTTTCCAATTAAGAACATGTATTATTCTTCAGTTTTAAAAAAGGATCAAATAAAAAATGACAGTTTATTTGGCCTGCCTCCGGAAGATAAAACTAGACAAAAGATATTCGATACAAAAAATATTGCACTTTTGGTTGTGAGAATCCTAACTGGTTCTGTCCCTCCTATGGTTGCTGGAAAATTTTTGATTCCAAGGAATTTAAATCGTGATTTTTCTGGTGCTTTAAACAAAATATTAAATGAAGATAGTGAGGACATCTTGCAAAAAATTCCTATTCTTATTGGCAGGATAGAAATGATGAATGAAGAGGAAGATTCTTTGAAAAAGGGAAGTTTATTTAATTATTTTTCGATTTTTAGCCGTAAATATTTAGAGCCTTTTTCTCGTGTATTGTTGACTATAGCAAGCATATGGGCTTCTTTTGAAATCCTTTACCTTCTTGGTTTCACTCAAATCGATTCAAGGGTTCCAAATGTTATTGGTCAAACTGAATCAATTGGTTTTTCAAAATTGCAATCAAAAGGATTTGATGTTAATGTGGTTGGTTTTGAGGATGAAACTAATTTTGACAAAGGTTTAATTGCACGTACAAGCCCAAAAGCAGGATCAAGTTTAAAAAAGGGTCAGTTGATTGATGTCTGGATAAGTTCAGGTTATTTTGAAAATATTATTCCAGATTTTATTGATTTAGATTTTGATAGTTATATTTCTGAGTTAATTAAAAATAATATATGGCCATCTGGAGTTGAGAGTATTAGAACCGATCAGTTTTTAGATTGGGAAATATCATCCTTGAATCCACCTCCTGGCTCTATTTTGAAGCAAGGTGAAGATATTATCTTGAATGTTTATTTTTTGGAAGATACTGACTTATTTGAATTTCCAGATTTTCAAAATTTAAATATAAGTAACTCTTTGCAATTGCTTGAAAATCAAGAATTTAAAATAAATAGAGCTGTCAGAACTAAACGTTATTTTGACGGCAATGTTAATCAACAAAAAATAATATATCAATTTCCAAAATATAAAAGCATGCTACCTGCATTCCTGGATAGTGATCTTTTGTTTATAGTTAAGGAATCTGATAATTGGAGTTTTGATATGGGTGAATTGCCACCCTGGGTTAATGATGGAGGCATTGAAATCGTTGTAAAATATGGTTCTGAAATGGAAGTTTGGAAAGAGGTGATAACTAGAGGTCTAAAAAAGGTTTCTTTTCAGGCAAAAATGAATAGCATATTGTCCGGTAATCAAAAACCAGTTTCTATAACTATCAGTCAAGATGGAAAATTGGCCTGGAGTTCTCAATTTGAATGAAAATAGCACCTTCAATTCTTGGTTGTAGTTATTTAAATTTAGGAGAGCAGGTTCTTTCTGCAATCAAGGGTGGCGCTGAATGGATTCATGTTGATGTGATGGATGGAAAATTTGTGCCAAATATCAGCATTGGTATTCCAATTGTTGAGTCTTTAAATAAGATTGATTGCTTTCAAGACGTTCATCTCATGATTGATTCTCCAGGTAAGTATATCCAGAAATTTATTGATGCTGGAGCTGATGCAGTTTCTTTTCATTATGAGGCAGCAAAAAATATTGATGATAATTTAAATTTAATATCTTCAAATTCATGTCTTGCGGGTTTGGCTGTTAATCCTGATACCAAAATAAGCGTACTTTATCCATATTTAAACAAGATTGACTATGTTGTTGTAATGTCAGTTTTTCCTGGTTTTGGTGGACAAAAATTTATCAGTTCAACACCAGATAAAATTTCTCAATTAAGCTTATACAGAAATGAAAATGATTTGAAATTTGAAATTCAAGTTGATGGTGGTGTTACTTGTGAAAATGCAAAAATGTTATGCCATGCTGGAGCAGATATACTTGTATCAGGCTCTGGAGTTTTTAATGATGATTTCTCTCCTGCTGATTCTGTTTTGAAGATGAAGGAGGAATGTTTATGAAGAATTTTACCAGTGAGTCTGTTACAGAAGGGCATCCTGACAAGCTTGCTGATAAAATTTCAGATAGTGTTTTGGATTTAACTTTATCTTTAACAAGTGATAAAAAAGATGTAAAAGCAGCTATTGAAACAATGCTTACAGGAAGCAAGATTATTGTTGCTGGCGAAATTTCTAATCACCTTGTAGACGATGTTAAAAAACAATTAGAAACAATAATTCATAATGTTTTAAATGAAGTAGGTTATGCAAAGGATTCTTTGCAAAAAGATATTAATGAAATTGAAATTATTGACGAGTTGAAACCTCAATCTTTCGAATTGGCAAGAGCTCACAAAGAGAGTGATGATAGTGATGAGCTTTCAGGCGATCAGGGAATGATGCATGGATTTGCTTGCTTGCAAACTCCTGTCTTGATGCCTGCTTCCATATCATGGGCACACGACTTAGCAAAAAAATTAACAGAGGTTCGAAAAAATAAAACTCTACCTTACCTAAGACCTGATGGAAAAAGTCAAGTTACTATTGCTTATAAGGATAAAAAACCATTTGTTCATTCTGTTGTTTTGAGTACACAGCATGATGAAAGCATTTCACTAAAAGATTTACGAGAAGATCTTAGGGAAAAGGTTGTATTCGATGTTTTAGGAAATTTTTTAAATGATCAAAGTAAATTTTATATACAGACATCTGGAACATGGCATGAAGGCGGTCCTGTTGTTGATACTGGATTAACTGGTAGAAAAATAACAGTGGATACCTACGGGGGGTATATTCCTAATGGAGGTGGTGCTTTTAGCGGAAAAGATCCAAGCAAAGTTGATCGTTCAGGAGCTTACTATGCTAGATTCGCTGCAATTCAAGCTTTGAAAAAATTCAAGCATCAAGGTGTTTCTGAAGTTGAGATTCAAGTAGCTTATGCTATTCATAAACCAAAACCTATCTCTGTGGGTGTAAAAACAGATAGATCAGATTTAGATTTTGAAATAGAAGATTATGTAAATTCTATGAAATGGGATTTAGCTTACATAAATAAAAAATTAGATTTGTGGAATTGTCAGTATGAACCACTATCTTCCTATGGTCATTTTGGTCGAAAAGATTTGAATTTACCCTGGGAAGACTATTGAATTCAATAAGTAAAAAAATTAATCTTGATGCTGTTTCAGGTATAGACATCTTTCCAGAAGTTAAACAAAGAATACTTTCATCATTCGAGAGACAAGCTCCAATCAACACATCTTCTAGACATCTAGTGGGGCAAAATATTTCTGCTGTTTTGGATAACTGCACTTCAATTGTTCTTGAGTCTTTAGGTTCTAATCTTAAAAATGGAATTTGGACAAGTTCAGCTACAGAAGCTCATCATCTTGTTGCAAATTCAATAAATCCTAGAAATATTATTGTTCCAAGAGGTTCACGTTTAAGTTTGATAAATTCAGCCAAAATTATTTCTAAAAAATGTAAATGTAAAATCATTCAACCAAAATTTAATTCTTTAAATGGTTTTGATTTAGATTTTTTAAAAGGCTTAAATGAAAAAGATGTTCTTTTTATAGATTCTTCTTTAGCTGAAGTTGGCTTTGCTTACAATTTAGATTCTTTAAATTCTATTTTCAGAGAGAATAAAATTAAGGTTCTTATTGATGTTTCATCTTCTTTTGGTTGGAAGGAGATAAAGGATAAATTGTTTTTTGCAGATTGGGTCGCTTGCTCATTTTATAGATTTGGAGGTCCTGCTGGTGTTGGTTTTTTAGCCTCAAGAGCTGATGATATAAAACCTTTATTCCATGGTGTGGAGCAAGAAGGCTTAAGGGGGGGCAACATTCCTTTGAGTTTAATTGAAGGTGCTGCTTATTCAATGGAATGTTTTCAAGCTAAATTTTCAAAAGCTATCTCAGAGGGCTGGAGTGAGGCGGTTTGCAGTTTAGCAAGTTTTGTTAAAAAAGAATTTAAAGTTAATCAATTTCGATTTGACAATCATTTGCCACATGTTATTTCATCACATGTTGAAAAAGTTGATCTTGATGCTTTTAGGATGAATCTTTCCATTGAAGGTGTTTTTATTGGTACAGGTCCTGCTTGTGTATCTGGAGCAGGTAAAAAAAGTCAAATTTTGGAAGATATGAATATTGATCATGGTCAAAATTTGTTAATTTCTCCTGATTTAAATTTAAAAGATCAAGATCTTAAAAATCTGTATGAAAAATTAAGAAAAGCTTGGTTTGATGCAAAAATAAAATGACAATGCCAATGCCTATACATAGATTGGATACAAGAGGGTTTCTTTGCCCCGTACCTATTATCAAATTAAAAAAACTTGTTGATGGTTTGAATATAAACGATGGTGGAGAGCAGATAGTCGTGCTTTACTCCGATGACCCTGTTTCGGATGTTGATGTACGAGCATGGTGTTTAGATAATGGTCAAGAGTTTGCAGGCTTGGAAAAAAAGGGAAAGGATTTTATTTTTGAGATAATAGTTAGAATTTGATGAAACTTTCTTTGTTTTAGGTTAGTATAGTACTTAACGCTTCGGTCAAATGAGGGCTAGGCCAAGTGTTGTACCTAGTTTTACCTGGGTGGGGAGAGCCTACAGGCTCTCCCTTTTTTTATTGCTGATTTTTAAAACTGAAATTATCCCTATGGGAAAACCAACCCAAAGTGTCGCTAATCTTGTTAGAAAGGTTCCACTGCTTGCAATTCCTTCCTCAAAGCCTGACAGCATTAAAAGATTTGTTAGTGTTAATTCAGTTGCTCCGAGGCCTCCAGGTATAAAAGATAATGCACCAGCTAGCATTGAAGATGAGTAAAATCTAGTTAGAGCTGTTATTTTTTCAAGCAATAAGATGTTTGTATTGCTGTCTTGAAATATTGAAAAATTAGGAAATATTGCCTCTAGACATAAAAAACATGTTACTCCTTCTAAAACCCATGCAAACCAACCCCATAATAAAAGTTGAGGCATGTTTTTTCTTAGTATTTTTAATGTTTCTAAAAAAGTTTTGATAAATTCTTTTCTTTCTTCTTCAGGTACTGATTTAGAGGCAATTTTGTTTACTAGCGATTTAGCAATGATGTACAAAAGCAGCATTGCAATGATTCCAGAAAACCATGACATCAAAGCTAGTTCTATTGAATTCTGATAAAGGTATTGTTTGTTTTTTAGAACCATATAAAAAACAATTGGAAAACATAGCATTGTGACACCAGCAACATCGCTTGTTCTCTCCATCCAGATTATAGGCAAACTTTTTCTTGCAGGTATCTTTGTTAAATCATACAAGTGTAAGCTTTTTGCAATTTCACCAATTTTTCCTGGTGTGAATGTGTAAAAGAAACCTGAAAAAAAGGATAAAAATGATTTTGAAATACTGATTTTTTCTCCACTTTTATTTAACAGCCAATGCCACCTGAGCGCTCTTAATAGATAGTTTAAAAAAGCAAAAAACACACCAAGTAAAATTAGTTTTATATTGAAGTTTTCAATTTGTTGAATATTTTTTAAATCTGAATTGAAAATCCAAATGGCATACAGTGTTATCGCTATTGCACTACATCTCCAGACTAGTTTGATTTTATTCATATATTGCGTATGCAACCCTTGACCCTTGACCATGTGACCATCTTGTTGGTTCTGGTAATTGTGGATGTTTTTCATATTCAACCTTTATAACAACTTTTTTTGCTATTTCAAGTGATCTTTTTATTGTTTTTTTAGTTGGCCAACTCTTTAACGCAACCTCGCGCAAAGGCATCATGTCGTCAGATTTGAATTTAGGCTTTATGAACATTGGAGAAAAACAAACAACATCAAAATTATTTTTTGAATTTTGAATATATGTTTCATTATCAATGCATTTTGTTTGTATGTTTAAAGCAGCCTCTCTTATAAATTTAGGATATTCCGTATTCTCATTTACTCTTTTCAATCCTTCAGAAGTTATAAGATGTATGAATTTATCTTTTTCAAGGCCAGTTACATTTGCTCCACATGATGCAAGCACAAGAGCATCATGAGCCATTCCAAGATTAGCATCAAGTATCTTCATTCCTTTTTTTGGTTTTACGCTTCTATATAGATGATCAGGAAGATTGTTCCTTAGTGAGCCGATTCTGATTTTTGATAAACCTGGATGCCAAAACCATATTTTTTGATTTGGGGTATAGGCTTTTAAACCTTGTTTGTTACTTATTATCAATATTGGTGAGCTATTGTTTTCTGTTGAAATTTTTTTTAATGTTTTTTCTTTTCTTTTTTCATATTTACAGTTTAGGTTTTTTGCAAGATTTCTTGCTTCATCCACTTCCTTTTCTTTTGGTTTTGTTTTGGTCGTTATGATCCATTTTTCCATTTTCTCTTTATTTTGTTTTTTTAATAAGTCGAATATTGTTAATTTCAATTTCTTTTGTTAATGATTTTGTCATATCGTAAATATTCAACAATGCAATCATTACTGCATTTATTGCCTCTATCTCAACACCTGTTTCAGATTTTGTTGTGGTTTCTGAGCTAACAATCATAGAGTTTTCTTGCCATTTAATTTGAATTTTTACATTTTTTAGATTTATTTGATGGCAAAGAAGAACTAAGTCTGATGTTTTTTTTGCAGCATTTATTCCCCCCAGTTTTGCAACATTAAATATGTTACCTTTTTTACTTTGTGGGTTTTTCTTCAAGCCTTCAGCAATTTTTATAGGAAAAGTTATCGAGCCTTCAGCAATTGCAGTTCTCGTTGTAGGTTTCTTGTTTGAAACATCAACCATATTGATATTTCCCTCATTGTCTAAATGTGTTATCTTCATTGATTTATCTCCTCTTTCCACACAGGTAGTCTTTTTTTACATTCTTCAAGAGTCCATTCTGCCGCTCTAAAGGCTTCTTTTCTATGTGGGGCTAATACGCCGATTTGTATAGATCTTTCTTTCGGTTTTATTTTTCCCGAACCATGTTTGATTATGATTTCTTTAATATCCCATTGTTGTTCTGCTTCGTATGCGATCTTGGCACCCTCAGCTTCAATCATTTCTTGATACACTTCATAATTTATAAATCGGACTTTTTTATTTTTATTTGGACTTCTTACAGTGCCTTCAAAAAGAACCCAGGCACCAGAGTTAGATTTAAAAGGTCTTTTCAACTCTTTTAATTTGCCTTTCTGAAATATTTTCATCCTCCAGACATGGGTGGCAAAAATGCAATTTCGGCATTTTTTGGAATTTCTTGATCCCATTCGCAAAATTCAAAATTTAAAGCAGGTTTTATTTTTTCTTTTTTCAATTTGATCTCTTCATCCCAAATTTTTTTTAGAGTTTTGTTTTTTTCCCAATTTATTTTTTTTTCTTTCCATCCCAAATTTTTTGCCAAGTGTCCAAAAAGCAATATTTTCATTTAGCCTCCAATTTGAGACAAGGACATCCAGGTCTCTTCTTTTGTTTTTAAAGGATTATAAGTTCTTTTATTTTTTATAGTTCTTTTGATTATTTCTTGAAGATTTTCAATGTTTTTGTTTCTTAATTCTTGTTTTAAATCAACGCCTTTATTTTGATACAGACATACAAATAATTTTCCATCACATGATATTCTCAACCTTGTGCATTTATGGCACCCAGGATCAGAGGCAGCTGCAATTAAACCAATTTCTTTTTTCGATTGTTTTATCTTTCTATAAATTGCTGGACTTAATTTTGATTCTCTAACACTTGTTTCTTTAGGGAAAAGTTCAATTAATTTTTTTTCAATATTTTCTGCTGAAACGAATTCATTTTTATGATAATCTGAACTAGATGAAAATGACATTAACTCTATGAATCTTAAACTTACTTCATGTTTTTTAGCGAAGTGTATGAATTCGGGAATTTCATTGAAGTTTGTTTTTGTGATGACTGTATTTATTTTTATGTTTTTGAAACCCAGTTTCTTTGCTTTTTTTAAAGACTGAAGCACTTTTTTTAGATTTCCATTCCCTGTTGTTTGTTTGAATTTATTTGAATCAAGAGACTCTATGCTTATATTGATATTGTCTATCCCTGAAATTATCAAATCATTTATTTTTTCAAAAAGATAATGGCCATTAGTTGTTATTGATATTTCTGGCTTTGGGTTAAGTGTCGAAAGCATTTGAATCAATGACGTTAAGCCTTTTCTAAGCAAAGGCTCTCCACCGGTTAATCTTATTTTTTTTAAGCCAATAAGATTATTAAGAATTTTTGCTAATTGAAAATATTCTTCAATTTTCAGAAATTTATTATTTTCAATTGAATTAATGTTTCCATTAGGTAAACAATATTTACATCTGTAGTTACATTTATCGGTTAGCGATATGCGAAGATATTCTTGTTTAACGTCCATTTTTTATTATTTTTTTAATTTTTATAAATATTTCTTCAGTATTATCTTGATCGTTCCAGCCATAGGTTTTAATTTTATGTTCTATTGGCCTGATCGCTAATTTTAGTAATTTATCTTTTTCAGGAAAAATTACCAACTTTGCATCCTTTTCATTTTTTAAAACATTATCAAGCTCAACTGTCATCTTTGGAAGAAAAGTTAAAAAATCAAATATGTTTTCTTGATTTTGTATATATTTAATTTTTAAATAATGTTCATTATTATTATTAATTATTTTTCTCTCAGTCCAATTTCTATTTGTTCCAGATATCCATAAAACATTTATATCTTGCTTTGTTGAAAGTTTTTGTGCTAGTGTCCAATATTTTTTTTTATGATTTTTTTCACTTGGAGAAATACTTCTTGATAATGCGATTATTTTCATTTTATTTTTTAGACAGGTATTCTTGGATGAATTTATTATGACAATGAAAAGGTATTCTTGGAAGGTTATCAAATTCAAAAAATTTTAATTCTTGTGCATCGTCTCCTGCTTTTATTTTAGAAAAATCAGATACTTTCATTTCAACAGCAATTGAAAGTATATCGCCAAAAATCGTTCCATAATGAGAGCATGTTCCAAGCATTTTAACAACCTCCCCATGAAGGTTAGTTTCCTCCTTCAGTTCACGTCTTGCTGCCTCTTCAAGTGTTTCTCTTAATTCCATAAAGCCACCAGGTAGACCCCATTCTCCTATAGCTGGTTCAAACGCTCTTTTTGCCAAAAGAATTTTATTGTTTTTTAGACATATTATTGTTGCTGTCGGTTTTGGGTTTTGATAATGAATTGTTGAGCATTTTTCACAATGGTATCTGTTGTTGCCCTCTATAAAGCTAAATGTATTTTTATCGCCACATATTGAACAGTATTTCATATTTAAAAATAAATCTAGTTTAAAGCCCCGTTATCTTTTGTATGTTTTATTTTTGGGTAATTTTTATTCAATCTACTGAAAGGCCCAATTTTTTGAATATCCCTTTGTAGGAAATTTTCCTTTCAGATGAATTAATTCTGTTTGCGCTCATTCCTAAAGATATATTAATCAGATCAGTTGAGTACATTACAGGTATTGGATCGTTTTTTATTCCAAGTTTTTGCATTATTTCTTCTTGATATTTGTCTATTGCTTCAAGCCCTCTTGGATCAAGTGTTGCTATTACTTCAGCATTGCTTTCATGTGCATCTTCGATTACTGGGGAAATTATTTTTAATGCATATTCTTTAGAAATGCTGTTAAACTCATTTGACCCATGTTTCTTTAATTCTGTAGTTAAATAACCACCAAGCCACCTATTGAAAGAGCCCCATTTTACACATTTGCCTCCTGATTTTTCAATTAGAGAGGATATTACGAAGGGGTTATCTGGATGATCTGATTGAACTTTCGACATCGGCCTCATTAATTCAGGAGGTGTATGAACAGCTATTCTTAAAGGATCAAATTCCTCCTCTCTGTCATTACCTAATTTCCTTATGATCAATCTATCAAATTTCTTTCCACCCGTTTGAGCCTTCATTAAGTGAAGAATATTAACTGCTTTAAACCTTCCAGCATAATCAATTCCAAGAGACTCAATCATGTTTTCTTTTATTTTTTTATACTGGTTTTCTTGCAGTCTGTTTATAGCTTTTCTGTAAACTTGGTAAAGTAAAGGGTCAGCTACAAAAAGTTTGTCATTTCTTGTTGTTTTTTCAGCAATGCATAGATTTCTCAAGGTGTATGCTAGAAATTTTGTTTCATCAGTTAGGTAGGGCCCTTCTTCACCTGTATCACTCCAATTTTGAATTGTTTCATCATCGATTCCTAATTGCCTTAAGCATACAGAAATGCTACTTTCAAAATTCTTATATATCGAAGAAAGCATGCCAGATTTGATTATTGTTACTTTCACTCTTTCTCTTCTTCCTTTAGAGATTGATTAAATGTGAAGAATCCAGGTAAATCTTGAATCTCTCTTAATGGCACTCTTTCTTCCTCTTCTTCTTCGTCTCCACGGAGAAGTTTTTGGAAAAAGCCTTTCTTTTTTTCTTCTTTCTTTTTTTCTTCTTCAAATCCAATATCAGATGGTTGAATTCTGCCCCAATTTTCTAAAGGAGATATAAAGGAATTGTAAAAATGGAAAATAGGATTGTTGGTCGGAGCCATATTTCTTTTTACAGATTCGAATCTTAGCCATTCTAGAACTTTTTCGATATCTATATCTTCAGGAGCTATATCTGTAGCACAAAAAGCATCTTGCATTAACCATATGTCTATTGAAGAAAGTATTGATTCATCATTGGTCAATACCCCATCTATTATTCGTGATAGACCATTTTCGCATATGTTTCTAGAAGGCATGGAGCCGTCTCCAGCCCACCAGTGTTTTAACGGCATCAGGTTAATCCCTGTATCTTGCTTCAGTTTTTCATGAAGATGATTGACTTTTGAAGAATCTTCCATCTTTTGAATTCTATTGTTTTTTAAGAATATTATTAACTAAATTAGAATATTCGTTAATGAAGTTTACTCGCGCTATTGAAAGCTTAAAGCCAGAAGGTGCTTTTGTTGTTCTTGCAAAAGCAAAAGATTTAGAGTCACAAGGTAAAGAAATAATTCATTTGGAAATTGGCCAGCCTGACTTTCCGACACCTGCTCACATAGTTTCAAGCGCTAAAAAATCATTAGATAAATCCTGGACGCATGGATACACTCCATCCCTAGGTGTTATTGAATTACGAAAAGCTATTGCCAAAGATCTTTCAAAAAGAAGAGGTGTTTCATTTAGCCATGAGGAGATAATTGTTTGTCCTGGAGCCAAACCAGCATTAATGGCTACTGTTTTGGCATTAGTTGAACCAGGTACAAAATTGTTGTATCCAGACCCTGGATTTCCTTCTTATCATTCTCTTTCTTCTTTTGTTGATGCACAGGGTGTCGGCATACCTCTTTTAGAAAAAAATGATTTTTGTTTTGATTTAAATTTTTTAGAAAAAGAGATCAAGGGTGCTTCTCTGCTGATATTAAACTCTCCTGCAAATCCTACTGGTGGTATTTTGAGAAAAGAAGATCTTGAAGTTATAGCTCATCTTTGTATTGAAAATGATGTTGCTGTTTTGAGTGATGAGGTTTATTCACGAATGTGTTACGACGAAGACCATATGTCTATAGTTACTATTCCTGGAATGAAAGAAAGAACTGTTCTCATAGATGGTTTTTCAAAAACTTATGCCATGACTGGTTGGAGAGCCGGGTATGCTGCAGCTGATAAATCTTTAATTGATAAGTTGGGTTTATTTATGAATAATAATACTTCCTGTGTCAATGGAATGACTCAAGCAGCTTGCATAAGCGCTGTTGAGGAAACTCAAGATCCTAGCGAGATGATGATTCAGGAATTTAAAGAAAGAAGAACACTTATAGTAGATGGTCTAAATCAAGTTCCAGGATTTTCATGTAGAAATCCAGGTGGTGCTTTTTATGCTTTTCCAAATATTAAAAACACTAAGATTAGCGGCAAGGTTATCAGCGATCACATGTTAAATAAAGGAGTCGCTCTCCTTCCCGGAGAGGATTTTGGACAATATGGAGAAGGTTATATACGTCTTTCGTATGCTAATTCAAGAGAAAATATATCTAAGGCAATAGATATTTTGATTGAAGAAATTCCAAAGATATCTAGATAATTGAATAATAAAGAAATTTCAAACATTTTAGAAAATTTCATCCCAACAATTTATCGAGATATGCTAGGTGCAAGAGATTGTTCCAATTTGACTATGGATGCTTATTCGAGACATTGGAAAAACTTCATCGATTTGATTCGTTCAAATCAATTAGGGAACAATCATGATAGGTATATAGAAAAATATATGTTGATTTTGAAAGATCAACAATTATCTTCAGCCTCTATAGATCAAGCTTTATCCGCAGTTAGAACTCTTTTAAAATTCGTTTATTCTAGAGGTGGACCTGAGTTAAGTTTGGGAAAAAACATCAAAACAAAAAAAAATGAAAAACTACCAAAGATTTTGTCTGAAAAACAGATTAAAGATGCTATTTGTTATTATGAAGGCGAAAATGAAACTACGCTTAGAAACAGAACTCTTTTGGAGATTTTGTATTCAAGTGGTTTAAGAGCAAGCGAAGCTGTGTCTGTTCTTATTAAGGATATTTACCTCTCTGAAGGCTATATAAGAATCAAAGGTAAAGGAGGTAAGTTTAGACAGGTTCCAATAGGCAAAGAGGCTTTGTCATGGATTCAAAAATATTCAATCAACAGTGATGGTAAATATTTGTTCCCCAGTAAGAAATCAAAAAAGCACATTAGCAGAAAAACTGCTTTTGTTGTGGTCAAAGAGGCTTTAGCCTCAATAGGTATTGCTCAGGAAGGTTATGGACCGCATGTTTTTCGACATGCTTTTGCTTCACATTTGCTTCAAAGAGGTGCAGATTTAAGGGTGATACAGGAGCTTTTGGGTCATTCTGATATTGAAACTACACAGGTTTACACTCATCTTCTTGAAAAAAATGTTAGATCATCTTGGGAGCAATTTCACCCTCATGCTAAAAATTAATTATCTATAATTTAAGAAATGAATTTTTTAATTATCCTTAATTTGATTTTATTCCAGCCGATTACAGTTCATGGAGAGCCAATTTTATTTAATAGCCTTGAGGATAGAACACAGATTGATTTTCCAGAGGGTGGAGAGATTCTGGGTCCAGCTTTTTCAATTCATGCAAATTATCTTTTTAGTGAATATTTTTTAGATAAATCTTTTTCAATGGAGGGTTCAAAAGGTGTTGTTTTTGAAGGCGATTCTATAAAGGTGAATGGCTATGATTTAATTTTTAAGAATGATTTAGTTAATATATCAGAATCAGTGAATGGCTATTTTCAAGACTTTAAATTTGAATCAAATGTGATGATTTTGGATATCCAAAAAAATCAATTTAGTCTTAGTGGAAAAGAAGAAAAACCTCTTATTTTCAACGATTTTTTTTCAATTAGTGCAAATTTTGTTCAGCTAAATATGAATGATCAGTTTTTAAATGCTGAAAAAAATGTTTATTTTGATTTTGATAAAAATTCAATGAATTTCCATGGTACAGCTTCATCTTTTGAATACAGGTCTGATTTAGGTTTATTGAATTTTTACAATGTATTTTTATCTGATGATAAAGGATACGATCTTAAGGCTGAATATTTAGAATTGAATGAAAGAAAAAAAGAATTAAATTTAAGTGGTAGCTTTGAGATTAGGTTGAAAAATGATTAAATATATTTTTATAATTATTATTGCCTTTACGGGCTTTATTCCTGTATACCAAACATCTATAAATGTTTTACCAAAAGGCGAAGATTCTTACACTGCACCAATTATTTTTTCTGAAGGTGTGCTTTTTATCGGAACCTCTGGTCTTGTTTATCATTGGCCTGAGGGTTTGGATGTGTGGGATTCAGGATATAAGTTAAGGCTTCACCCTAAAGTTGTTTCCATAAATGATCTTTTTATTTTCCCAAGTGTTTTCTTGCAAGAAGTGTCTGCATTTTCAAGTAATGGATCTAAAGCTTGGTCATTGAGAGTTCCAGGTTTGCCCTCTGCTCCTTCTGTTTCCAATCAGAAAATTTTAATCCATACAAACAAAGGCTTTTTAACTTCAGTAGATGAAGCTGGAAATATATCCCAGCAGGATTTTGTTGATGTTAAAAGCCAAATATTTCATAGTTATCCTGTTGTTTTGGATGATGATAAGGTTTTACTTTATGGCTCCGACATGGATGGAAATGGCGGTAGTGTTGTTTTATGGAGCTTAAATAATCGAAATGAAGTTTGGAGATTTAATCATGAAAGTGTTTTTGTATCGCCTCCATCTTTCAATGATAAAACTGTAGCAATTAAATCCGGTGATTCTGAAGGAAGAATTGTTTTGATTGACTTGGAAACAGGCATGCCTGTAGCAAGGATTGGTTTTGCCGGAGCTAATGATTTAAAGTTTACATCCATTGACTCTGAAGATGATTTTTTTTATTTGAGTTTAGATTCAACTGTGTTAAAGCTTGAAGATAATGGAAATGTTATTTGGGAACTTAATGGAGAAGGAATTTTTACATCTCCTGTGATTTGGGGAGAATATTTGGTTTTGGGATCAAGAAATACTGCTTCTGAAGATGGTAATGGTATAGGTTTTTTTGATCGCTTAACAGGCGATTTGGTTTATTGGCATCGTCTGGAAGATGGAGTAAATGCTGATCCTGTAGTTAATGAAGATGCATGTATTGTTATTGACTCCAATGGCTTTGCTCATTTTTTCAAAAATGAGGTCTAAATTGAAAAAGATATTGTTGTTTGGACCTACTGCATCTGGAAAAACATCATTGTCAATACTTTTAGCAAAGAAAATTGATGCTGAGATAATCAATATAGATAGTCGTCTTTTTTATAGAGGTATGGATATAGGAACAGCGAAACCATCCAAAAGCGAAATGGATAATATCCCACATCATTTAATTGATATTTCAGATCCTGATATTCAATTTACAGCTGGAGAATGGCTTAAAGCATTTGAAAAAATTTTTAATTCTTTAAAACAAAAAAAAAGAAATATCATTCTTGTTGGCGGCACTGGTTTTTATGTTCGAATTCTTACAGAAGGTTGGGATCTTGGCACTGTTTCTCCTAATCAAGACAAAAGAAAAAAATTGCTTGATTTAGAAAAATCTAAACCAGGCTATATTTTTAATTTATTGAAAAGGATTGATTTTGAAAGTTCAGAAAAGATTAATGAGAATGATTTGCCAAGATTGATTAGAGCTATTGAGATTAGCGAATCAGGTTTACCTGTTGGACAAAAAGAAAGGATTGATTTTGTATCTTTTTATTTAGATACTCCAAAAGAAATTCTAGATAAAAGAATTGAAGAAAGAAGTGTCATGATGTTTGAAAAAGGTTTGGAAAAAGAATTTAAAAAATTAGCAAAAAAATATGGAAAAAGTTCTATATTGGCTAAAACTATCGGTTATGCAGAATTTTTTGATTCTGAAGATTTGAATTCTGTTTCTGAGCAAATCAAAATAAACACTAGAAGACTTGCAAAAAAGCAAAGAACATGGGGTAGAGGATTGTCTTTAGATTTTAAAATAGATGGAAGGATGAGTCTTGAAAAACAAATTGAATTTATTATTGAGAGTTCAGCATGACACTGTGTTTTGGAGCTCATGTTTCTATCGCAGGTGGTGTGTGTAATGCTATTGAGCATGCAGAGAGGATTGGTTGTGATTCTTTTCAAATTTTTGTTAAACCAAATCGACAATGGAAGCTACCTGCCATAACAGAAGATGATGCAGATTTTTTTCATAAGAAGGCTTTAAATTTTTCTGCTTATCCGATCGCTCATTCTTCATATCTTTTGAATCTTGCAAGTTCCAATGAGGTTACATTGAGTAGATCGATTGATACATTGGTCGCTGAGTTAGAAGCTTGTGATTCCCTAAGGATAAAAGATCTAGTTTTGCATCCTGGAAGTCATGGTGGAGATGGAGAGAATGTTGGACTACAAAGAGTAGTTGACTCTCTTGCTGTTGTTTTTAATCGTTTTAACGGCAATTGCAACGTTTGTTTAGAGCTAACAGCTGGGACTGGTTTTAATTTGGGTTATAAATTTGAACATATATCTTGGATATTGAAAAATGGACCTGCAAAAAATTTAAGTGTATGTCTTGACACTGCACATGTTTTTGGTGCAGGTTATGACATTTCTAGTATGAAAAAATATAAAGAAATTGAATCGTCTTTTGAGAGTTTGATTGGTTGGAGTAATTTGAAATGTTTACACTTGAATGATTCAAAATGTGAACTTGGTAGCAGAAAAGATAGACATGAACATATAGGCAAGGGCTTAATTGGTTTGTCAGGTTTTCAAAATATTTTATCTACCTGTAAAAGTTTTGAAATTCCTGCTATTATTGAAACACCTAAAGGTAAATCAGATGATGCTGATAGGCTAAATTTAAAGACCTTGAGAGAAATCATTTGCAAAGTTTAGATTGGAACCATGATGTTGTAGATGTCTTTACATCGTTAGAGCAAACTGATGATATTTTTTACCTCGATGATGCAACCAATCATGGTTGGAGTTACATTGTCCTTTTGGAGGATCCTTTAACTCGAGATCCATGGGAATTAATGGATATTAATGAATCAAAACAAAAAAAGCCAGGACCCATGCCTTTTGTAGGGGGTTTAGTTGGTTGGCTTTCTTATGGTTTAAATAAAGGTAAAAATTGGAATAATCCGAAAAAACATTCATCACAACCATTATTTTCTCTTTTTGATGCTCGTTATATTTTGTGTTTTCACAAGGATTATGGGTGGTGGACTAATTCAACTTCAAGATTTAAAGATTTAAAGGTTAAAAAAAAATCAAAAACTATATCGCGTGGAAATATGTATTCAACTATTAGTTTTGATGAGTATGCAGCTCAAATCAACCTAATAAAAAAAATGATCATGAAAGGTGAGATGTATGAAGCAAATTTCACTTTTAAATTAAAAGGAGAGATAGAAGACAGCTTAAATTTGTATTTGCAATTTAGAGAAAAATGTCAAACAAGTTTGTGTTGTTTTGCAAAAAGTCAGGATTTAATTATTGGTTCTGGTTCGCCAGAATTATTTTTGTCTTGCTCTGATGGGACTTATCTGTCTGAGCCAATGAAAGGTACTGCTGGTTATTGTGATACTGATTTGACCAAAGATAAAAAAGAAAGAAGTGAATTAGCTATTGTTGTGGATCTGGTGAGGAATGATTTTTATAAATGCTGTAATTTTGAAAGTGTAAATGTTTCTGATGCATCTTTAATTAAGGAATACCCAACGCTTAAGCAGGCGGTTGCAAGAGTATCCGGAACTAAACGTAAGGATATGAAAAAATGGGAAATGATTAAATCTTTATTACCTTCAGGTTCTGTTAGTGGTGCTCCAAGATCACGAGTTATTCCTCATCTTGATGCAGCCGAAAAGCACTCTAGAGGGATTTATTGTGGTGCAATGGGTTGGTGGGCTTATGGTGGTGATTTTAAGCTTTCATTGCCTATTAGAACTTTTGTTGCTGATGGTAAAAATCTTGAATATAACGTTGGAAGCGGGATAACTTGGCGTAGCGATCCAAAAAAAGAATGGGAAGAATGCAAAATAAAATCTAATTGTCTTAATGAATCTTTTAAAGGTGTGACTGCATGGTGAATTCTTTTATTTGGTCTGGTGAAAATTGGAAAAAAGGCGATTTTGATTTTTTATCGTTATCGGATAGAGAAGGTGTATATGAGACTTTTTTAATAAGAGATGGATTGATTCAGAATAAAAACTTACATTTTGAAAGATTTGTTGCTGGATGCAGATTTTTAAATTTACCAGAATCTTTAGGTCCTGATATACCTAAAAATTTAAATGGAGAGTGGACTTTGAGATGGGCCAGGTGGCATGGTTGTCCTGCTGGAAACATTGCTCATTTATGGAAAGGTACGCTTCAGCCAAAAAAAGATCAAATAAATGTTGGGTTGGTTTCAGTTAGAAGTGTTCCTAAAGTCCCAGAACTAAAAGTGAAACATCTTGCTTTACTTAAGCGAGTCAAATTAAAACAAAATCTAAAAAAAGAATATGGTTGGGATGATTATCTCGTTGTCGATCAAGATAAGATTTTAGAAGGAAGTAATTGGGGTTTTATGGTTTTAATGAATGGGAAATGGATCATTCCGCATTTCAAAAAAGGCTTATTGCAGAGTACAACTTTAACAAAAATTTTAAAGGAAGGTGAATTTGAGGGTGTTAACGTGATTCAGGATGATATAAATTTGTCTGATTTGAAAAAAGCTAATTCTTTAAAGGGCCCATCATCTTCAGGTTTTAGAAATTTAAATATAGTTTCAGATAAAGTTATTGATTTTTAATTTAATCAACAGTTCTCTTGAACTCTTTGCCGTCTATAAGATCATAAAAAGCACCTTCGTTTGTCAATATTAGAGATAAATTTTGACCAGTCATGTTTTCGTATATTGCTAAAAGTTTCCAGAATCTGTAGAACTCAGGGCTTTTTTCATAAGCATCAGCATAAATTTGTGTTGCTGAAGCATCAGCTTCACCCTTGATTTGTTCAGCAGTACTGTAAGCTTCAGACTGTATTGAGAGTAATTCTTTTTCCATATCACCCATTATTTTTGCAGCCTCACCTTGACCTTCAGATTTGAATTTTTCAGCGATTCTCTCTCTTTCAGAAATCATTCTTGAAAAAACCGTTTTCTGTACTGATTCAACATAATTCAAATGTTTGATTCTTATATCTATTAATTCGATTCCGAATGACAGGACGCTGGATTTTGATTGATCTAATATTAAGTTTTCTAAACCATCTCTACCTAACTTCAAATCGATTAAAAACTCTGGAGCAACTTGAACATCTTCTCCTAAGTTTTCTGTAGCAATATCACTCCTGTCAGTTGACCTAACTGTCTCTATTAAGTCATAGCCTGTAATAACATTTCTAACAACAGAATCCAATATATCATCTAATCTTGATTGCGCTCCTCTTTCATCAACAACAGATTGAAAAAACAAAAGAGGATCTGTTATCCTCCACCTTGCTACTGTATCAACAAAAATGAATGTTTTATCCAATGTTGGAACTTGTTCAGGAAATCCATCCCATTCAAGAATTTGATCACTAAATCTATTTGCCTTTTGAATAACGGGTATCTTGAAGTACAAGCCAGGTTCTGAGATTGTATTGCCGACAGGCTCTCCAAACTGTGTGATAATGACTTGTTCTGTTTCATCAACTACATACACAGAAGAAAGACCTATAACAAAAAATATAATCAACCAAAATTTTTTCATTGTTTTTCTTCTCCAAGGTTTAAGAATGGAAGAACTCCATTTAAATCTCCATCAATCACTATGATTTTAGATATCTTTGTGATGAGTTCCTCCATCGCTTCCAAATAAAGTCTTATCTCTGTAACTTCTTTTGCTTTTTCCCACGCTTCTCTAACCTGATCAAATCTTGAAGCATCACCTTTTGCCTCATTGACTCTTTTTGTTGCATAACCTTCAGCTTCTGCGATTAATTTAGCTGCTTGACCTCTGGCTAATGGAACTCTTTGGTTGTATTCCTGTCTTGCTTGGTTTATTGTTGTTTCTTTTTGTTGTATTGCTTCATTGACTTCATTAAATGCATCTTTAACTGATGGAGGAGGGTTAACGTCTTGAAGTTGTATTAGGTCAATCGATATTCCAGAATCATAAAGATCCATAAAACTTTGAAGGCTTTCTTTAACTTCAATTTGTATTTCGTCTCTACCGCTAGTTAGGACTTCATCAACCAATCTATCACCTATTGCTTTCCTCATTGAAACTTCAGATAGGTCTCTAAGTGTTTCTTTAGGGTTCCTAACGTTGAAAAGGTATTTTTTTGGATCTGATATGCGATATTGAACAACCCATTGAACATCGGCTACATTTAAATCACCAGTCAACATAATCCTTACTTGGTCAAAGCCTTTATTGTTATATTCACTTCTCACTCCGGATTTAACTGTTCTAAACCCAAACTCTTCTTTAAGCTGTTCTCTTGTTGGGACAAGTACAACTGTTTCTAATGGTGCTGGTAATTTGAAATTCAAACCGGGATTTGCTGTTCTTGAGAATTTTCCAAACTGTCTAACAACGCCTGTTTCTTGCGGGCTAACCTGATATATGGTTGTTGAGATTGCCCAGAAGACAAAAACCCATGTGAAAAAAACTTTAAGCCATTTTTCAGCTTTCTCTTTTACTGGCCCCATATTTATTCCAGAGTCATTAAACATGTCTTCAATTTCTATTTTTGCCATATCGTGAACTCCATTATAACACTTTGAAATTCAAGAACATAAGTCTTTTCTTGCATGGTTTTTATGATTTTTAATGGCTGTTTCGCGCATAATGCGTAGCATGGGCCCGATAGCATGTGAGCAAAGGGGGGAGACTATAGAGGGGGGTATCACTTTAGAGTTGGGTGGATGGTTTGGAAGGAGGGAAGAGAGGTTTTACAGAACAGGAATTGCAAAAGGTGATTTTTTATTTGTTTTAGGCATAGGGTATTCAACTCCTTCAGAAAAAGTTCTTAATATGTCGTAATAAGTATTTCTTTGAGCCGGCATCCTGCCTAAATCTCTAATTAGCCTAATGGCTTCATTTGGATCAACTCGATAATGAACTCCTGTTGCGGCAATAACCTCTTCCCCAATTACAACTCCACCAAAATCATCAGCTCCGTAATTCATTGCCATTTGGCATAATTTTGGGCCATCTGTAACCCATCCAGCTTGAAGGTGAGGTATGTTGTCTAACATCAATCTACCTAAGGCAACATGCCGCAAATAGGCTTCTCCGCCTGGTGCTTTTAGATGTGTGAGCTCAGTACCTCCTGGCTGAAATCCCCAACATACAAAAGCTGTAAATCCATTTGTTTCATCTTGTAGTTCCCTAAGGACATTGAAATGTTCCATCTTTTCCATGGCGCTTTCGCCAAAGCCGTAGGTCATTGTACAGCTGGACGGAATCCCTTCTTCGTGAGCTGATTTGTGTATATCCAACCAAACATCACGACTGCTTCTAAGTGGAGATATTTCTTTTCTCACCCTGTCAACTAGTATCTCTGCTCCAGCTCCTGGCAAAGACATGTATCCAGATTTTTTAAGTTCTGAAAAAACTTTGTTGAAACTCAATTTATCTTTCTTAGCAATCCACTCTATTTCTGCTGATGAAAGGCTATGTATTTCAACATTAGGAAATTTATCTCGTATTGTTTCAAAAATATTTTTAAAATCTTTTAGTCTATATCTTGGATTAACTCCGCCTTGCATTAGCAATTGGGTTCCTCCATAATCAACCAATTCTTGGACTCTTTCCAATATCTGTTCGATACTTAAGTCATAACCTTTTTTTGATTTTGGCAATTCATAAAAAGCACAAAATTTACAGAGAACATTACAAATGTTTGAATAATTTAAAATTGTATCTACAACAAACGTACCTATGTTTCTGGGATTATGCCTCAATCTTGCTTTATTCGCAAGGAATCCCAAAAGGTTTAATGGTGCTTTCTCGAATAGCTCACAGCCATGTTCCAATGTTAGCCTTTCATTGTTTTCAAATGTGTCTACAGCTTCCTTTATCAATGGTGTTATTTTCATTTTTTACTATCGTATCTTTCTTTTGAAATTATAGGTCTTGTTAATTCTTTAAATATATTCCAACCTTGAAGGATTTTCTTTTCCAATTTAACTTCGTAACATTCAAGATATTGTTTTGCTGTTTTTTTATTTACTCCTGATGAAATCATTATGGATTCTTTGATTTTGTTAATATTTTTTTTACCCCAAGTATATGAAGAAAATAGCTTTTTATCGATTTTATTTTTGTATTTTTCTGCTTTTGATCCTTTTTTGACACACCAGAAGGCATAAGGTATTGATGTTCCGGTCATCTCATGCCAAACTAAACCTAAATCTTCAAAGAAAGCATATTTGCCATTTTGGTACCATCTCAAAGCCTTATCGCCTATACAAAGAACTGCTTCTGAGGACCTTGGATCATCCGCATGTATCAATTTTGGATAATGTTTAAATTTTTCCTTCCATATTGCTTTCAGCAGCAATGGACTTGTTACACCACTTGATAAATCTCTAATTCTGCATTCTTTTAGCTCTTTCCATGGACGATCGCTAAAAATTCCTACACTCATGACCGGACCTGAAGAAGATATACCCCATGACCTTAAGGGTATTGCTTTTGAGTTTGATATTATTGCTCCAGCAGACAGCAAACCTGTTTCAAATTTTTCTTTTCTCCAGTCCTTTTCAACTTCAACAGGTCTTTTTATGAAGAATTCAAAATTATGTTCAATTTTGTTTCTTTCCAATGCTAATGTTAAAGGGTATCTATTTCCAAATCCAATAAGGCTTGTCTTCATGTTTTGATTATATTTTTTCTATGTCTAGAATATAAGTAAAGATGAAAAGAAAAGAGGCTGTTTTTTTAAAAATGAAAGCTTCTAGCGGTTGTTTGCATTCACAAGTTGAGCTAGGCAGAGCTTTTTTGTTTGGAGAGGGTTTTTCTCAAAGCTTTAAAGATGCTGAATTCTGGTTAAGAAAATCATACGAAGAGGGTAGCCTGGAAGGAGCTTATCAATTGGCAATGTTTTTAAAAAGGTCAATAGGTAATGAAGAGAAAAACAATGAAGCTTTTCAGGTTCTTTATCATGCTGCTAGTTTAGGCCATGTTAAAAGCCAGAGAAGATTGGCAAGATGTTTTTTGAATGGTTCTGGAACAGAAGAAAATCAAACTGAAGCTGCTTGGTGGTTTTTTGTTTCAGGTCTTTTAGGCGATCGTGATTCAAGGTTTATGTTAGGTAGGATGTTTGAGCTTGGACAAGGTGTTAATCCTGATTCAGATGAATCTGTTTATTGGTATGAGCTTGCTGCTGAGAATGGAGATGTTGATGCTCAATTCCTTCTTGCAAAAATTTTATTCAATAAAGGCTTTATTGAAGATTCTGAAAGATGGTTTAAATCAGCAAGAAAAGCTGGAGACAAGGAAGCTGTTAAGGAATTGAAAAAAATAAAAGAAATAAAGGAGAGTGGAATTAATGAAAATTACAAATACTGAAGAAGTTCCTGGGTATAAGGTTGTTGAAATTGTTGGTTTGGTTGAAGGTTCAACAGTTAGAGCTAAGCATATAGGAAAAGACATAATGGCGGGACTTAAGGGTATTACTGGTGGAGAGATGAAAGAATATACCGAACTCTTAAACGAATCAAGGCAGGAAGCAGTAAAAAGAATGTCATTGAGAGCTGAAGCATTAGGCGCAAATGCCATACTTAATGTAAGGTTTTCAACATCAAGTGTTGCTCAAGGCGCTGCTGAATTATTTGCATACGGTAGTGCTGCAATCGTGGAGAAGAATAGTTAAAGAGATGGGGGAGATTATTGGTCAATTTATATGGTTGATTTTCTGTTTTATTTTTTGGTTGGCAGGAAAGATTAAAGAGGAGAAATATTTAAAATCATTAAGACAGGAGGAGCCTAAATATTCAGATATTCAAATTTTAAGCACAGTTGATTCAGCTAGATCTTCAGAAGCTAAAGATTGTTGTTTATGCTCAACTCAAATTGTATTAGCGATAGACCCAGGAAAACAATTGGTTGCTTATGTTTTGGGCATGGTCGGCGGAAAGATTGATGTTTACCAGAAGGTTTTGCATATGGCGAGACGTAAGGCAAAATTAAATTTAAAAAAACAGGCAAGAGAAAATGATTCAAGATTGATTATGAATTACAGAATGGAAACATCGAATATTTTTGCAAATAGCGGTAGTGAAGGTCAAAGTAGCGCCGTTGAGGTTTTTGCATATGGAACCATTGTCAAGAGTTGAAAGATATACAATGATCAAATGAATTTTTTTGCAATTATGATGTTTGCAATGGCTTTGGATTCAAAGATAAAAGAACCTAATTACACCATTCTGCAAAAAGAAAAAAATATAGAAATCAGAGAGTATTCTGAATATGTAATTGCCAGAACGTCTGTAATCAAAGACGAAGAGAAGAGTGATAACGGAATGTTTATGATTCTTGCCAATTACATTTTTGGTGGAAATAAAAAGAAAGAAAGTATCGCTATGACTGCTCCAGTTATAACAAAAGAAAATGATGAATCCTACGATATGGTCTTCTTTATGCTCGATGTTGATAAGGTTGATGAACTGCCGAATCCAGATAGCAAAAATGTCCATTTGGAAAAAATGAATCTAGGTAAAACCATCGCTATTAGATTTGGATGGTGGGCAACAGGATGGAATATCAGAAGAAATAGGAAGATTTTAGAAAGTTATATTGAGGAAAATAATTTAGAGGTTATTTCCGAGATGATGGTTGCTCAATACAATTCACCTTGGGATTGGCCATTCCTTAGGAGGAATGACGTTATCTTCCAAATCAAATAAGATCGAAATCAATACATGAATAAAAAAACAGAAAGCGCAGTTAGTTTTTTTGGGAAATGGGCTGAAACGGGAAAGGATGAAGGTATGGAAGAACACCATTCTGATTCTGTTAATTTCATGTTGAATCAAATTTTCAATCAAGCAAGTACTAAATTTAATTTTATAGATGCTGGTTGTGGTAATGGGTGGGTTGTTCGAAAAGTTAAATTACATCCTTTATGCAAAAATGCTTCAGGTATAGATGGAGCAGCTCAGATGATAAATAAAGCAAAATCTCTTGATCCTGCAGGTAGTTATTTCCATAATGATTTGATTCAGTGGAACCCAGATTGTAAATATGATTTTGTTCATTCCATGGAGGTTTTTTATTATTTTGAAGACCCTCAAGTGCTTTTAAAAAAAATATATAAAGATTGGCTTTCCGAAAAAGGAAAGCTAATATTCGGAATCGATCATTATCTTGAAAATAAATCATCTTTGGATTGGCCTCAAAAATGTGGCGTTTTCATGAATACGTTACCAATAAATAAATGGCATGATTTGATTTTAGAAGCAGGATTTAAAAATATCAGGAATTGGCAGATTCAAAAAAAGAAAGATTGGCTTGGAACATTAGTCTTTTATGCAGAAAAATAGCTGACTTTTAATTAATAATTATCTTCTTTGAACCATCCAAACACCAAAAAGAACAATTGGCAAAGCCATCCAAAATCCTTCTTGAGGAACTTGTTTGTAAATTGTCATTGCAACCAATGTTGTTGTTGGTGGTTGCAGATTGATAAACACTGCAACTTGACTTGGTTTTAAAAATTGGAGAGCTGTAGCCCATATTGAATAAGCAACTATGCTTGTTAGGAATGCAATGTGGAATAGGCCGTACCATGCAAAAGGTGTAATTTCAGAAAAATTGGGTTTCTCACCAATTAAGAATATCCCAACAGCGATAGGCAAACCTATCAGAAAGGATCTTGAGACAGCTTCTTTTGCGCCTATGGATTTTGATATTGGAGGTATAAGGGATGTATATATTGCCCAACATATTACACCAAAAAGTATTGTCTTCTCTCCATTTCCAAAAGCAGAAAGGCCACTATTTCCAAGAATCCAATATGTTCCTGCAAATGCTAACAAGAGTCCAAAAATGCGAGAAAAAATAACTTTCTCCTCTTTAAGTATTATTGAAATAATCAAAACGAAAACAGGTGTTGTTGCATAAAGAATGGAAGCATGTGCTGGAGGTGTCCCCATGGACATCCCTTGTAAAAAAAAAGCTTGATTTAATACAATTAAAATACCGCAAAATATCATTCTTGGCATAAGTTTTTTTGGAATTATAGAAAAACCATTTTTATAAATTCCTATTAGCGAAAATATCAAAACTGTAAGAGCGATTCTTAATCCAACTAATGCCGAACCGCCAAAAGCCTCACTTGATGCTTTTGATACATTGTATGTAAGTGCAGTAATTGCTAAATGTAAAAGCAAAAGCAGGACAACTTTGCGTTTTGGAATTTCTTTGATTGTTGTTTTGATTTTGAGATTGCCTTCTTTTAGATTCTTTTTGCAAATTCCATAAGATCTTTTTTGCTAGGTGCATCACCGTATATAGAGTTGACTGGTATAGGCTTCCTACCACTTTCTTTTAATATTCGCATCAGGTTTGCTTGTGTAAACTCATTTGAAGAAAAACCTCCAGCTTCTTTTGCGATTTCTTCATCAAGACTTGTGCCTCCAACATCATCAACTCCGTAATGCAATAGAACCTGTGTCATTTTTGGACCTTGGTATGTCCATAATATTCTGATGTGTGGAAAATTATCTAAATAAATTCTACTTATTGCACAGATTCTTGCATCATAATGACCTGTGGTAGCTCCAACCTCATCTTCAAATTCTGTATTGTCAGGAAGAAAGGCCAATGGTATCAAAGCAAGAAAGCCATTTGTTTTATCTTGAGTTTTTCTCAAAAGGTCAAGATGATGGATGATTTCTTCTTTTGTCTCTATGTGCCCATAAAGCATTGTGGCATTACTGTTCATCCCAACCTTATGTGTAATCTCATGTATTTCAAGCCATTCCTCACCAGTTTCTTTATTTTTTGCAATGATTTGTCTTGGTCTTTCATGGAATATTTCAGCTCCACCACCAGGGACAGAATCAAGGCCCCATTCATTGAATCGAATCAATAGTTCTTCTGGTGTTATTTTGCATAGTTTTGCTATATATCTAATTTCTATTGCGGTAAATCCCTGTATGAACATATGAGGAGCTTTTCTTTTTATCGTTTGCAGAAAATCTTTATAGTAATCAAGTTTTAATCTTGGTGTTATTCCGCCAACAATATGTATTTCCCAAATTCCATTTCGAACCGCCCAATCAATTCTTTTTTCCAGCTCTTCTTTATCAACAATATAAGATTCTTCATGCATTTTTTTAGGATTGAAGGGTCTTTTGAATGCACATAATCCGCAATCAAGTATGCATTCGTTTGTATGGTTGATGTTTGAAGTATTACCGTAAAATGATTTATCTCCCCATCTTTTTCTTCTTATGTAGTCAGCCATAATCCCCAATGCGGTCAAATCACCTTCTTTGATCAATTTGACACCTTCTTCATAAGTGATTCTTTGGCCTGATTTGATTTTCTCCCAAGCCCAATTATCAGGATGGTTTTTTAAAAGTATGTCTGCTGTTTCAGGCATCTTGAAATTCCTTTGGAATTCCCCATTCAGGCACGAGTTTGTTGTCTATACCAAGTGAATCTAAAATGCGCGCAACAACACTATCAATTAGGTCTTGAATTGTTTTGGCACCTTGATAAAATGTTGGATTCGCATCTACGATAGTAGCTCCAGCTTTAGATACTTTTAATAAATTATCAAGATGAATTTGAGAGAGAGGGGTTTCTCTAGGAACAAGAATTAAAGGCCGTTTTTCTTTCAATGTTACATCTGCTGCTCGATGAAGAAGGTTTGATGTTACTCCATTTGATATATGGCCTAAAGTACCCATTGACATTGGGACAACCACCATTCCTCTGGTTCTATAGGTTCCACTTGCTATGGTGGCTGACATGTCCATTCCTGGATGCCACGTTAGATCAATCCATTTTACATTTTTCCCATATTGTTCTTCGATAAATTTTTGCGGGTTTTTGCCAAAGTTAAAATTCAATTCATGATTTAATAGATATCTTCCCCATTTGCTTGTAACTATTTCAACCGGAACATCTCTTTTTACAAGTTCTTTAATTAGTGTATGAGCATACAGTGCTCCTGAAGCTCCTGTTATACCTACAATTACAGGTAAATTTTTCATCAAGATATTTTATCTTCTCTCAGTGAGGCTAGGATGTTTATTTTCTCCATAACTTCCTGGTCATGTATTCCAACTCTTACATTTGTGAAAACATATGCAATTTTTCCTTCAGGGTTGACTATGAAAGTTATCCTTGACGCAAAACCGAAGTCGCCTAAAACTCCAAATTTTTGACTAACTTGCTTATCGGAATCAGCAATAAGGTCAAAAGGCAACTCTTTGTCTTTCTTGAATTTTTTTTGTGTTTTTAGATTGTCTGTGCTAATGCCTATTACGTTAATGTTTTTTTGATCAAAATTTGAGTAGCCATCCCTCAAGCTGCATGATTGAGTTGTGCATCCAGGGGTGAAAGATTTTGGGAAAAAATAAAGAACGCTCCATTTACCATCAAGGTCTTCTGAAGCTATTGTTCCGGATGTTGATGGAGCTTTAAACTCGGGAATGCTTTCGCCTATCTCCAAAATTTCCCGATCCATAAGCTCACCTGGTTTCACAAAGGTATCATAAACAGCGATGCCAAATATAAGTATTATGAAGATTAGTGTTTTCAAGCCAAAACCTTTGGTTATTTCCGGTAGGCTTTTTTTGAGATTCGATAAGATTTTTTTCATGTTTTATTTTTACTCCAGAATTTTTATTTTTTCTTCTTCTTGGTTGAAGAAGTTTTTCCTCAGCATGTATTCATAGGGATTCTCCCATGAAATGAGCCAGCTTTGCATGTTGATATCAGCATTGAAGCCAGATTCATTTGAGTTTGGATTTTCTTGAGGATCGTAAGGTTTTTCTTCATACAGGGCCTTGTAGGTTATCAGCATGTTTTCTTTGTTTGGATTTTTAATCTCTATACTGAACGGAAGAATATCCCAACCTGGGCACCAATAGGCCCTTCCGTAAGGCCATGTTCCAAATTGATTAGGGACAACACCCTTATTTGCAAGCTGATAACACCCTTCAGCAGTGCCAGCTTTTGGATCTTTTAATTCGCCTAAGATTTCATCATTGTTAAAAAAATGATGTGTGTGGTTACAGAATTCAGCACAGTTTGCAACATCTCTTCCCCAGCCATGACCAGACATAATTCCATTTATTGTGTATTTTTTAAATTGAGGATTTTCCAAAAGGTAGGGTTTTTTAGATGGGTTGTATTCAAGATTAAAAGGACCTCCTGTCCACATTCTGTGAGCATTCATAGGTCTAAGCTTGCTCTCGTTTTGGGATAGGTATACACGCATGTTCATTATGTAGGAGGAGTTTCCAGTAGGGACATTGATTTTGAATTTTTTCATTCCACCTTCTTTGAAAAAAGCCAAGAAAGGGGTTATGTCAGTAAGCCAAACACCTCTTCTGTGATATGTTGTAATCCATCTTGACATCAGGATATTACATTTACCCTCTTCGCAAAGGTGTAAATTTGCTATCATGTCCCATTCGTAGCAATTTTTATCATTATTATCAGGGCAGTTCATTTCAAAATAAATTTCCATTTCATTGAAGCTCAAAAGTTTTTGTGTTTCAGGAAACGCAACTTCAAATTCTGCATTTGCACCCCAACCACCACTTAGTTCAAAATTCTCAAGAAGAACCACTTCTTCTTTCTGATCATTAAGTTTCATTTTTTTTGTTAATTCTTTTTCCCAGTAAAGGTATTGGATCTCTTTTTCAACTGCATCAAAAATAGGAGTAGGGCTCTTTCCAGGCGGTCGGAGCAGGCCAAATTGCCTTAAGTAACCATTTGAATCAATTAAAAATCCAGCTTTATCTGCGCTCCAATCTTTCTCCCATTCAGATAGTATTGATTCAATATCATCAGGGAGAACTGTATTGTTTTTGTTTATGAAATGCAAATACTTTTCCCAATTGGCATCAATCACATTTTCTTTGATCTCATTCAATCTTTGATCTGCTAGCTTGCCTGAGGCAATGAAGATTATGTTTGTTTCAGGTATTTCATCTATCAGCTCTTTAAAATCTGAACTCCAAAGATTTTCTGTGTAAGAGTCTCCTTCTGTTAATTCAAGAAAGGCTATTATTTCATTTGAATTTTGATTATATGAAAATATCCCCTGGTTAGTTTCAAGCTTGAATGATTCTATTTTCTCAAAAGGTTTAACTCCGTTGAAAAAAGACAAAAGAATCAACCCTAATAAATAATTTTTTTTCATCAATATAACCACTCCTTTTTAAATATTATCTTCCATGAGTTACCAGTTGATTCATCGTTCGTGTTTATAACAAAATATGTTGCCTCTCCATCCTTAGGCCTGAACTCAAATCTGAAATATACATTAATTGCATTTGATATATTGTTTTTTTGCATTGAGAGGTTGTAGAGGTGAGATGATGTTGGCGTGTATCCAAAATCAAACGAATATATTTCGGAACTGGCCGAAGAGCTGCCTCTTTTAACATTGTTGATATTCCAGTTTGGTCGAAAAGAAAAGTCATTTGTAACTTTGTAGTTCAGCCATCCATCAAGGCTTGTTTTGTTTGCGTCATACCAATCTCCAGAACTAAACCCTCCACCCCAAACCCATTTGTAGTCATGAGCCCAACCAAAATAATCAAGACCATAATCCATATAATCGTATTCACCTGCTGATATTATTGTTCCAGGTAGTGACCAGGGTTCAAAGTCTTGATCCAAAACTGACTTGTACATTGTTACTGCAGGCCTCAAGCTCCATCCATTGCTCATAGATAAACCCCATGGTTCCAAGCTTAAAGAGTTCTCTATAAGTTCATTTGTTCCATTTGAAATTTCATTGAAGCTAATTTCATGTGATATTTCTCTTATTTCATGCTTTTTTTCACATTCTTTTTTCCAAAAATTTATACATTTCGATACGTTTTTTGAATGTTCTATTTCGATTTTTTTAATTTTTACTGCATTGTTTAATGATGAGTATCTGTAGTAACCCAAGCCAGGGTTGAAATCTTTGTCAAAAATCATATATTCTGCAGAAGCAGAAAAAGGATTTCCAAAACTTTCTATCTTGAAGTAATGACCTTCTCCATCTTTCGTTTCGTTAGATGAAAATTGCGACCAAATATCAGCATTTATCCTGGTTCCATTTTCATTAATCGATTTCCAAGAAACATCAATACCATTTGTGATGCTTGAGGAACTTGAGTCTTCATTGGATGAGATAAAGCCTATGTTTGTATTCTCTGTGATTTGATGTTTTGTTCTTAAGATTGCAAAATGCTCATCTGTTGAGCCTTCAACCCATGCTGTTAAGAAGCCAATTTCATTGATGTTGAATTTTCCTGTAATCTTTGATCCAACTCTCAATGGAAGCTGGTTTCCATTTTCATCTAGACCGATATTTCTACTATGGAAAGGAAGAGCTGAATTTTTACCCCCAAATACAAAAAGGCCTGAATTTTCTAAAAAGAAATCTCTTTTTTCAGGAAAAAATAAAGAGTAACGGGTTAGGTTGCTTTGTTGGACATCTGCTTCAGCCTCTCCAAAATCAGCATTTAAAACTGATGCAATTCTCCATCCTTTCCATGGCGTTCCAATAATATCTACTCCAGCATCAAATTCATAATCGGTTCCTGTTTCTTTAGTTGCTTTCCCAAGCATGAATGGTTTGTTGATCCAAGGGTTTGAATCAGGAAGATTGTTCATTCCTGTTAACTCACCTGATTTCGACAATGTATTCAGATCATTGTTTTTATTCCAGCCTGTCCAGTAACCAGATTCTCGTTCTTTAGAGTACCAGTATTTGAAATTTATTCCCCAGTTGTTATCATCTTCACTATATGCAAGTGTTGAAAAAGGGATTTTTATCTCCGCACTCCATCCATCTTTCGTTACTGTTCCCATTCCTTCCCAATAACCATCCCAGTCTTGATCCGGCCTAGATTCATTAGTAATAGTTCCATCAACTCTGCTGCCATTAGCATTGATGCCAAAATAATAGCCATTTCTTTTTGATAAATAAGGGTCTATAACAATTTCTATTTTGTCATCATTGTAGAGAGTTTGGTCTCTCTTTTTGTAACTGTTTATTAGCTTGTCAGTTTTTGCCTCATAGCCTATATATAAATTTTCTTCATCTCTCCAGATCAAAATCCTTGCTTCAAGAGTGCCTTTCTCACCTTCTTTTGGTTGTTGTTGAATCCAATTCTCGATAATTGTTGCCTTGCTCCATGCATTTTCTTCAATAATTCCATCAATTTTTATATTCTCTTGTATTGTTGGAGCATTGATTGTTTTTGATGCAATCAGCATAACTAAAATTAAAATTTTATTTTTTTTCATATCGTTATGAGTGCTCCAAGAAATAATAATATGCTGATCCATCCATTTGCTGAAAAAAATGCAGCATTGATTCTTTTGATATTGTTAGCAGAAATTATCGAATGTTGCCAAAATAAAAGAAAGAACATCAGAATGCAAGCAATAGTCCAACCTTGAGACCAGTCAAAAGCAGACCCGAAAAGAAAAAATAGGATTGCTGCAAGAAAATGCAATATGCGTGATGATAATAAAGCTTTCTCTGCTCCATAAATTGAAGGAATTGAATAAAGTTTCATTTTTTTATCAAATTCAATATCTTGCAAAGAATAAAGTATATCGAAACCAGCAACCCAAAAAGTGACTGCTAGACATATCAGATACAAATTATCACCCCATCCACCAGTTGCAGCAATAAATCCGCCAGCTGGAGCACACGCAAGTGTTGCTCCAAGCCAAAAATGACAAAAAACACCCCATCTTTTGGTAAATGGATATATTGATAAAAGAAGAACGGCAATTGGGGCGAGCTGCCACGTTAGTTCATTAAGGTTTTTTGCTGAATAGCCAAGAATCATTAAACCTACAAAGACTAAAATCCAGACTGATCTTTTTTTGACGGCACCAGTAACTAATCCCCAGTTTTTACTCCTGGGGTTTTTTTTATCGTAAGAGTAATCAATCAGTCTGTTTAGACCCATTGCAGCTGTTCTTGCGCCAATCATTGCCGCAAGAATAAGGTATGTTGTTTTGGTATCAGGATAATCTCTTAAACCTGCGATTAATCCAACAAAAGCAAAAGGTAAAGCAAAAATGGTATGTTCAAATTTGATCAACTTTAGTATTGATAAAAGGGAATTCATTAATTGTCTTTAATCTTTTTTAAGATTGCATCAATTTTTTGTTGGTCTATATCCACCTGCTCAGGCCATTCTCTTGTTGCTGACTCTCCCTTAATTTTTCTTGTTCCATCAAAACCTATCTTTGAACCAAATCCCTCAACAGGGCTTGCATGATCAAGAACATCTACTGGCCCACTATCCATAACAATATCTCTCTGTGGATCAATGTTTGACAAGGCATGAAAAGTTGTTTCGCTTGGATTTTGTACATCAACATCTTCGTCAACTACAACAATGAATTTTGTGAGACTCAATAAACCAATGCCCCATATTGCATGTATGACCTTTCTTGCTTGACCAGGATAACTTTTTTTGATGCTTACAAGAAGCATGTTGTGGAAAACACCTTCTGCTGGAAAATGCATATCTTTAATTTCAGAGCAGAAGAGTCTGACTAAAGGTAAAAAAATTCTTTCTGTTGCCCAGCCTAAAAACCAATCTTCTTGTAATGGTTTTCCAACAATTATGTGTGGGAAAATCGGTTTTTTTCGATGTGTTATTAACTCTAAATGGAAAACTGGATAAGGTCCAGGGTGACTGTAAAAGCCTGTGTGGTCTCCAAAAGGACCTTCTTCTCTTCTCTCATCTGGATCCACCCATCCTTCTAGAATGAATTCAGCATGAGCAGGAACTTTGATATCTGATGTTATGCATTTAACGACTTCAACTGGTTTTTTGTTTAGAAACCCTGCCAAGAAGTATTCGTCAATTCCTGGTGGAAGGGGGGCACTTGCAGAATACATTGTTGCTGGGTCACCACCAATCGCAATTGCAACAGGTATTTTTTCCTTTTTTTTGCTTGCTTTTACTTCATGCCTTTTTCCATCTTTATGTAGTTGCCAATGCATACCAAGTGTTTTTTTGTCATGTTTTTGAAGCCTGTAAAGTCCCACATTTCTTGAACCTGTTTCTGGATCGTTTGTAATTGTGGATCCTAAGCATATGTATGGTCCAGCATCTTTAGGCCAAAGTGTTGGTATAGGAAGTATGTCTAGATTCGCATCATCTCCCTTTAGCACAATTTCTTGACAAGGTGCTTTTTTTATTGTTTTTGGTATTAATTGTTTGCCTAATTCAGCAAATTTTGGAAGCATGTTCATGGCATCTAAAATACCAGAAACCTTTGGTGGTTTCAAAAGTTGTTCAATTCTTTCTGAATGTTCATCAATGTGATTTACACCGAAAGCCTGCGATACGCGATCTTTGCTTCCAAAAAGATTGACCGCTAATGGGAAATTGCTTCCTTTAATGTTTTCGAAGAGTAATGCTTCTTTGTTGTTTCTTGTGTAATGTTCACCAATCACTGTAACTTCAATCTTTGGATCTATTTCCTCTGAGATCCTTTTTAGTTCATTCTTTTTTTCTAGATGTTTTATGTATTCAGATAAATTTTTCATAGAAAAATTATTCTAAAAAATATTTCTTTCTCTTTTTTTAAATTACACTATATCCAATTAGATTTGGAGGTAATTATGGCTAAAAAACAAGCTTTAAGCTCAATTGATTCAAAAAAATTATTCAAAACATGTTTTATTGCCTTGGTAGCAACATCATTTTCTTTCATTGTTCGAATAATGCTGCTAGACAATGTTTGGCAAGAAATGTTTAACCTTAGTGAAACTCAGAAAGGAGAGATATTTGGAGCTGGTCTCTGGCCATTTGCGATAAGCATAGTTCTTTTCTCTCTTTTTATTGATAAATGGGGCTACAGAAAGGCAATGTTCTTTGCTTTTTTCTGTCATGCTCTGCAGGTATTGTTGCTCGTAACTGCAAAAGATTATTGGTGGCTTTGGTGGGGCTCTTTCATAGGCGCTTTGGGTAATGGTACTGTGGAAGCTGTAATAAATCCTGCTATTGCAACGGTTTACAAAAAAGAAAAAACAAAATGGTTGACCATTTTGCATGCAGGCTGGCCAGGTGGATTGGTGTTAGGCGGATTGTTGGCATTATTGGTTTCAGCTACAGGTTTAACATGGCAATGGCAAGTAATTGTTTTATTGTTCCCAGCAATTATTTATGGAGTTAGATTACAGGATACAAAATTCCCTGTACATGAGAGAGTTGAGGCAGGTGTGTCTCATACTGCAATGCTAAAGGAAATGGGTTGGATGGGAGCATTAATAGTAACCTGGCTTGTTGTTTTTGAACTCGGAACTAAATTTTTGCCAGTTGAGTATATGGGACTGTCAACAACTCAATTGATTTGGGCAATTACTGCTTTAATTGTTGTTTGGTACGGTAAAGTTGTTTCCTGGGCGCCAGGCAAGCCTTTATTTGTATTTTTATTATTGTTGATGATTCCACTAGCCACAACAGAGTTAGGAACAGATGCCTGGATTAAAGATCTCATGGGTCCAGCAATGGGTAAAATTGGACTTGATGGCATATGGGTTTTAATTTACACCGCTACAGTCATGATGCTTTTAAGGCTTAAGGCGATTGGTGATCTGTCAAAGAGGCTTTCACCTTTGCAGATATTGGCATTCAGTTCGATCTTTGCTGCTTGTGGAATTTATTTCCTTTCTGTAAGCTCGGTGAGCCCATGGTTTATTTTGGGTGCCGCAACAGTGTATGGAATCGGGCAAACTTTTTTCTGGCCATGCACCTTAGGTTTGGTTGCCGAGCAATTTCCTAAAGGCGGAGCTTTAACCATCAATGCTATTGCTGGAGTTGGAATGCTTGGAGTAGGAATTATAGGAACGCCTTTATTGGGGAACTTGCAGGACACCCAGATATATAAAACCTTAAAAACAAACCAGCCTGAATATTATCAGGAATTCATTCTTGAAGAAAATAAAAATAGCATTTTTGGAGAATATCAACAATTGGATCAAGAGAGTATGAAGAAACTTGATGCCGATTTAGCTGATGATGATGGTTCAGAATCTTTCCAAAGGCTTCAGGAAAAAAGGAAAGCACTTACAAGGTCAACGAGTGAGGCAAAAAGCAATGCTTTAAAGCTTGCTTCCATACCTCCTATATTTATGGCTCTTTGTTATTTTGTTTTGATTAATTATTTCAGAAGCAAAGGCGGCTATAAGCAGGTTAAACTTTAGGAGGAAATATGACAAGACCAGTAACACTTTTTACAGGACAATGGGCAGATTTAAGTCTCGAAACGATAGCTGAAAAAGCATCATCTTGGGGATACGAAGGGCTTGAGTTAGCCTGTTGGGGAGATCATGTTGACGTTACAAAAGCTGCGAATGATATTGAATATGCAAAAAGTAGAAAGGAAATTCTTTCAAAGTATGGTTTGAAGTGTTGGTCAATAAGCAACCATTTAGCAGGCCAATTGGTTTGTGATTTAAACAATGATTCAAGATCTGATATGTTTGTTCCAGAAGATTTCCATGGGGATGCCGAAGGTAAAAGAGATTGGGCAGTCCAGAAGATGAAGGATACAGCCCATGCTGCAAAAAACATAGGTGTCGATGTCGTTAATGGCTTTACGGGATCTTCGATCTGGCATTTGATTTACAGTTTTCCGCCAGTTTCTGAAAAGATGATTGAAGATGGTTTTTCCTATTTTTCAAAATTATGGAATCCAATCCTGGATGTTTTTGATGAGTGTGGTGTTAAATTCGCATTAGAGGTTCATCCAACAGAGATAGCTTTTGACATAATAACTGCTAGAAGGGCATTGGATGCAATTGACAACAGGGTTGCCTTCGGTTTTAACTTTGATCCAAGCCATTTGCATTGGCAAATGGTTGACCCAGTTAGGTTTTTGTATGAATTTAAGGACAGAATATACCATTGTCATATGAAGGATGCTGCTTTGCAGTTGGATGGAGCCACAGGAATACTTGGTAGTCATTTGAATTTTGGTGAAAATGGAAGGGGTTGGGATTTTAGGAGTCTTGGAAGAGGAGAGGTTGATTTTGAGGAGATAATCCGTGCATTAAACCATATAGGCTACAAAGGTCCACTTTCAGTTGAATGGGAAGATGCTTTGATGGATAGGGAGCATGGCGCAATGGAGGCATGTTCTTTTGTTAAATCTTTAGATTTTCCAAGTAGCGATAGAGTTTTTGATGAGGCTTTTGGTGACGAATAAAGAGTTTATAGAGGTGTAATTTTCTTAGATTTTTTTATTTACATTTGATAATGCTTTTTCGCAAAGCTTATTGCTTTCTTTGAGAAATTCATTAAGTTTTAATTCGAAATCTTTCTTGAATTTCTCATCTTTTATTTCTTTTAGGTTTATCTTTACATTCAAGCCTGCAGATTCTGCTCCAGCTTTTGCAAGAAGTGCGCCGGAACCGACATCGCTTGCCATTCCAGCATCCATGATTTCTGATATTTCACAACATACCCTTAATGCTGCAAGACATTGTTTTACTGTTTGAAGAGGGATATCTGTTGCCTTTTTGTAACCTTTTTGCATCATTTTAGTTCTGACTTCTTTTTCCTCTTCAGTATCTTTTGGCATTCTCATTGCCTCTATAACAGAATCAAATGCATTCGTGTCTTCGTCAACTGCTTTCAGAAGAGAATCTTTGATTTTTTGTCCTGTTTCTGAAATTTTGCAAAGCTTTTCATAATCGTTATCGAATTTTGATTTCCCGACAGATAGATTCGCAACCATTGTTCCTAATGCTGCTCCAAGTGAACCGGCAAGAGCCGCAACAGATCCTCCACCTGGGGCAGGGGTATCCCTTGAAACCTCATCGACAAAATCAAAAGTTTGCTTGTTTATAAGTTCACCATTCATTAATGGTAACCCTAACACTTTTTCCTCAGTCTCAAAAGGGGAAACGTCTCTTAAACCTAAAGACTGTATTCCGTTTTCAACAATGTCTAAAGATGGTAGGCCAGTTGATTTTTTCATTTTTTTCAAATAAAAAAGCCCAGCTTCTTTTATTGATTGATAAGGTATAAGGCCTACGATTTCAGAACCAGTTATCATTACTCCTCTTTTGTTGGCTTCTTTTATAGCTTCTTCATATATCAAGTGTGGAGGGCTGATTTTGTAGTTTGTAAGATTCATGCTGATTTGTGATTTTTTGTATTCATCAATAACCCATCCGATAGCTTTTACGTGATCAAATTTTCCATCTTTAAAGACGGGACCCGATGGTTCTTCCTTGTTTATTTGTAAGTTTTTGTACCTTTCTTCAAGGTTTTTTCCATATTTGTTTTTGTAATGTTCAGAAAGTTCTTCAAAGCTATCTGCAACATAGTCGTCATTGCCGCATGGATGCCTGCCATCTTCAGGGAAGTTTATCACTTTGCCTTTGTAATAAAAAGGTTCGGTGTTCCCCTCTCTTTTCCATCTACCTCTTTCCCTTAGTTCGTAAGCAATATCATTGGCATATTTTCTATCTGTTGTATTTAAGTTTATATTCCATGCAATTAGAAATTCCCTGGCTCCAACAGCTGTTGCACCTGATTTTTCATTAAAGGAAAAAGGGCCATAATCTGGTTTCCATTCAGGATTTGAAACTCTATCTTTAAGTCCCTCGTATTCGCCTTGTCTGACATTGGCTAGATTGGATCTTTCTTTTGATTTAGCAGCTTCCTCATAAAGATAAACTGGTATTTTCAATTCCTCACCAATCCTCTTTCCAACTTCATTTGCAGCAATAACACAATCTTGCATTGATATATTGTCAACAGGAACAAAAGGACAAACATCAGTTGCTCCCATTCGTGGATGTGCACCTGAATGTTTTTTCATATCTATAATCTCGCTGGCTTTTTTTACTGAAAGAAAGGCTGCTTCTTTAACAGCTTCAGGATTGCCTACAAATGTAACAACTGTTCTGTTTGTATCAGAACCCATATCAACATCTTTAACCTCAACACCAGTTACTGATTTAATTACTGAGATTATTTCGTTTATCTTTTTCTTGCTTCTTCCTTCTGAAAAATTAGGAACACATTCAATAAGTCCTAAATTACTAGGCATTTTGTTTTTAAGTTGAAAGACCTTCAGGGCCTTTGTAGACTGATTTTGGTCTCATTATCCTATTGTCTTCTTTTTGTTCCAAAACATGTGCACACCAGCCAGCTATTCTTGCCATTGCGAAAACTGGAGTGTACAAGTCAGACTCTATTCCCATTGAGTAATAAAGGCTTGCTGAGTAGAAGTCAACATTTGCTTCAAGTCCTTTTCTTTCTTTCAGCATGGCTCTCATTTTGTCACTCATTCGTAGCCATTTCTCATCAGCACCTTGACCAGTCATGCTTTCAAGCATATCCCTTAAAACTATTGCTCTTGGGTCTAAAACCTTATAAACTCTATGCCCAAAACCCATGATTCTTTCTTTTTTGGCAAAACAATCTTCAACAAATTTTTCTACATTTTCTTCCTCACCTATTGAGAGAAGCATATCCATTACGCGTGTATTTGCACCACCATGCCAGGGACCCTTAAGGCTTCCTATTGCTGAAGTGATGGCGGAATGCATGTCAGACATTGATGAAGTTGTTGCTCTTGCGGTAAATGTACTTGCATTAAAACCATGATCTGCATGAAGGGTTAGACAAGCATCGAAAATCCTAACCATAGCTTGGTTTGGATCTCCATTTCTTATTGATCTCATGAAATGAGTAGATGTATCGTCATCAAGATTATTCACAGAGATATCTCTGCCATTTCTGATATCATTGAAAGCAGAGACTATGGCTGTAACTTGACCTATAAGTCTGAGAGTTTTTCTTCTGTTTGCCTCAGGTGAATCATCTTCAGTTTCAGGATCAATTGCTCCAAGCATGCTAACTGCAGTTCTTAATGCTGCCATAGGGTCTGCCTCTATGCATGCGTGAAGAGTAGAGATTACCTGGTTTGGCAGGATTCTTGATATGGCTAATTGAGCTCTCATTGCCTCTTTTTCTGATTCTGTAGGTAATTTTCTATTTAAAAGTAGGCATACAACATCTTCAAATGTTTTATTTTTAGCAAGGTCTCCAACTTGGTAACCGCAGTAAACTAACTCACCTTTAAGACCATCAACCCTGGATAAAGTTGTATTAGTTACAAGTATGCCATCTAATCCTGGATTTATTTCATTCATAAGCTAGCTAATTCTAAATCTAGAATTATGAAAATGGAATATGACATAGTTGTGATAGGTGGTGGAATACTTGGGCTTTCAGTTGCAAAGGAAATAACAGACAGCAACCCCAAGGTTAAATTATTAATTTTGGAAAAAGAGGATAGTCTCGCTTCTCATCAGACTGGCAGGAATAGCGGTGTTGTTCATTCTGGAATTTATTATGAGCCTGATTCAAAAAAATCCGAATATTGTATTAAAGGTGGTCAAAGGATAAAAAATTACTGTAAAAAAAATGACATTCCTTTGAAGAAAGTTGGAAAAATGATTGTAGCAACAAGTCAAAAGGATATGGATGATTTGTACTTTTTGAAAAAAAGAGCTGAGTACCTTGGGTTAAATCATTCTTTACTCAATTTAGCTAAATCAAAAGAGGTAGAGCCTCATGTTCACTGTATTGAATCAATTTTTTTTCCCGATGTATGCATAACCGATTATGCTGCTATCTGTCAATCAATAAAGAAAGAATTAGAGCAAAAAGGGGTTGATATTTTGCTTTCTTCAAAAGTTGATCACATTCAATGTGATATTGCAAATTCATATATTCAAGTAAGAGGAAAAACTTATGTTTCAAAAAATGTTATAAACTGCACAGGTGTTCATGCGGATTCTTTTTTAAGGAATAGTCATAGAAAAGATATAAGAATAATACCTTTTAAGGGTGTTTATTGGAAAACTTCAGCACCCAAGATTTCAACCAACATCTATCCTGTTCCAAATTTGAATTTGCCTTTTTTGGGTGTTCATTTTAGCCCAACTATCAATAATGAGATACTCATAGGGCCTAATGCTTTTTTGTCTTTTGGCAAGGAAGGATATGGTCATTATGATTTTGATCTTAAAGATACTTATGATATTTTTTCTTTTTCTGGTTTTTGGAATTTTTTTCAGAAAAATTTAAATGCATGTATTAATGAATTAAAAAATTCTTCAAAAAAATCTACATGGAGGTCAGCAAGATCAATGTGCCCTTCATTAGCATTTGATGCAATTAAGTATCATTCTTCTGGAATAAGGGCTCAAGCCATGACTAAAGATGGAAAACTTTGTGATGATTTTGTTTTTTTTAGTCAAGGTAATGTGCTGAATGTGGTTAATGCTCCAAGCCCTGCTGCAACATCTTCATTTGAGATTGCAAAACATATAGTTGGTAAAATAGATTTATGAAGTTGTTGGTTTTCAGTGATGTTCATGTTGATTTAAATGCAGCAGAAAAACTTGTAGAGCTTTCAGGCTCTGTAGATATCGTTGTGGGTGCAGGTGATTTTTCAGCAAACCATAAAGGTTTAAAAGAAACAATAAGTGTGTTGTCAGCAATTAAAAAACCATTACTTATGGTTCCTGGTAACAACGAATCTTTTCATGAGCTGTCACAGGCTTCTTCTAAATTTAAAAACATGCAAGTGTTGCATGGAACAGGATTTTTATTTAACGGATTTAATTTTTGGGGCTTGGGTGCTGGAGTTCCTGAAACGCCATGGGATTGGTCTTTTGACCTAAGTGAAGAGGAGGCTCTTTTAATGTTGCAAGACTGTCCAGAAAAATCAATTTTGATAACTCATAGCCCACCTAAAGGACATGTTGATAAGGCGGGTGGAAGCAATTTTGGAAGTAAGTCAATTCTTGAATGTATTAAAAAGAAAAAACCTTTATGGGTTTTTTGTGGCCACATTCACGAATGTTGGAACAAAGAATCTTTTTTTGGTGATACGAAGATTTTAAATTGTGGCCCTAATGGGAAAATTATAGAGATATGATTTTTTTATTTTTGTATTTGTTGAATCCAATTGCAGATTTTTTGGATAAGCAAGATGGTCAACCTAATATTGTGTTCATCATGGCTGATGATTTGGGCTTTGGCCATCTTGGATCCTATGGTCAAAAAAAGATAAAAACTCCAAATTTGGACATTCTGGCTAGCCAAGGATTGAGATTTACACAGTTTTATTCTGGCTCGACGGTTTGTGGCCCTGCTAGAAGCACCTTGATGACTGGTTATCATACTGGAAATACATCTGTTAGAGGAAACACTGGAGGCATACCTTTGCTTGATGAGGATGTCACTATTGCTGAAATGCTTAAATCAAAAGGTTATAAAACTGGAATGTTTGGCAAATGGGGTTTGGGTGATTTTGAAACAAGTGGCACTCCAGACAAGCAAGGTTTTGATGAGTATTTCGGATATTTGCATCAAGTACATGCTCATTTTTATTATTCTGAATACCTTTGGGACAATGGAGAGAAAATGTTTCTGGATGGTAATAAGGATGGAAATAGAAACCAGTATACGCATGATCTGATAACAGAAAAAGCCCTTGAATTTATTGATGATAATTCAAAAGATCCATTTTTTCTATATGTTGGATACACAATCCCTCATACAGAATTGCTTGTACCTGAAGATTCAATGAATGAATATCTGGGCAATTGGGACGAACCCAATCCTTATGTTGGTCACCATTACGCCAGTCAGCCTTACCCAAGATCTGCATTTGCTGGAATGGTTTCAAGGATGGACAGAGATGTGGGCAGGATTATGGATATTCTTGATGAATTAAATTTAACTAATGAGACAATCATTTTTTTCACAAGTGATAATGGAGGTCAAGGTTTTGATGGGCCTGATTTGGAGTTTTTTGATGGGAATGGTGGTTTGAGGGGCGGCAAGCAGGACATGTATGAAGGAGGAATAAGAGTTCCTCTTATCGTTAAATGGCCTGGGGTTATTGAAGAAAGTTCTGAAAGTGATCATGTTTGGGCTTTTTGGGATGTCATGCCAACTATTGGAGATATTGCAGGAGCTGTTTGGCCTGATGGGATTGATGGTCTTTCTATGTATCCAGCATTATTAGGGATGACAGCACCAAAACACGAATATCTTTATTGGGAATATGGTGGAGAAGGGCATCTTAAGCAGGCTGTGAGAATGGATGACTGGAAATATGTTAAACATAGGGATGGAACAAGTGAGCTTTACAATCTCAAAAATGATTTTTCTGAAAGTGATAATCTTTTAGAATCTCATCCTGAAATTGTCACAATTATGGAAGAGGTATTAAGCTCAGCAAGAACTCCTAGAAGAAAATATGACCGGAAAGATATGACATTTGACTATAAATGATAATACAATCATAAGCCGCGTTCCTCGGTAGCTCAGTGGTAGAGCGGATGGCTGTTAACCATTAGGTCGGGGGTTCAAATCCCTCCCGAGGAGCGCTGGGTTCTTACCACGGCCCAGTTATAGCTATTGTTTTTCCTGTCCATTGAGCATTTACAAAAAGTGTTGTGCCATCATCTGAAAAACAACTTCCAGCAAGTTCAGTGTCTTCATTAAGGTCTCCAATTTTATATATTTCACCTTTTTGATTTATGCCAATTATTGAAGAATCTCCTCCAGCATCCTCACAACAAATTACATGTCCTTTTGGTGATATTGTTATATTGTCAGCATGTTGCAGTAAATCTTTACTTGACGATTCGACAAAAAGCTCTAATTTGCCCTGTTCTATTTTTTCTTTGGGATTTCCTTCATGCTTGCTTGGTTTGTATTTAAAAATTTGACCTAGTTTCTTTTTTCCACCTTGTGTACATGCGAAATAAATTTCATCATTGCCATACCACATACCTTCTGATCTTGCAAATATCGCAGCACCTTTTTCATGCATTTCATATCTTAGCTTGTCTTCGTTATTTTCTGGATTCTCAACATCTATCCAGTAGGTTTCAATATTTGTATTTTTAGGTATCGTGTTTATTGATTCTTCCCAGTTTCTAGTATCATTGATTTCTTTTTCCTTTATACATAAAGCTTGCAGTTTTCCATTATTTAAATTTCCTCGTTTTTCAGGTATAAATCTATAGATAAGACCTTCAGGTCTATCTTCTGTTTGATACACTATTCCTGTTTTTGGATCAACCGCTACAGCTTCATGCCTGAATCTACCCATAGCTTTTAATGGTTTAGGTGTTGTTATTTGTATTTTTTTTGATGCAGGAACTTCGAAGTTATATCCATGGTTTTGCTTTAAACCCTCCTTGTCTTCATCATGTAAAGAGTAGCCTTTTTTTACTGTTACTTCTTCACATGTAACCCATGTATTCCAAGGTGTTACACCCCCAGCACAATTTCGAAGCGTGCCTATCAGGCTTAAGGATTCCTGCAGCACTATTTGATTTTTAGTGTCGTAAATGATTGTTGAGGTGCCTCCAGTACAGGGCATCCCTTTGATACCTTGGTCATAAAGTTTATCGGGATTCATTTTTGAATAAAGTGAATTGTTTTGACCAAAAGGACTTCTTGAAAAATCAGTAGGTAGATTTTCATGATTTCTAATTATTATGCTGATGCCATTTCCACCAGCGAAAACCCCCATTCCATCCATTGCTCCTGGAACCAGGAATCCATCATCCATAATTTTTCCAACTTCAGAAATTATCTTGTAAGAAAAACCTTCAGGGAGGTCAAGAACACCTAAAGGATCTTTTTTTAAGGCCCCATAAAGTGATGTAGTTTGCTTATTAAGATTTATGAAATGTTTTAATCCTGTCATGCCAGCAGAAATTATGAGTCCTGCTTTGATAAAGTTTCTTCTAGTTAAATTCATATTTTAAAAAATAAATTATGATTCCTTTATGGCATTAAAGTTGTGTCTTCTAATCATATATTTTTTATTTACAAATAGCATTTTTGAAGCTGAATCGATTAAGAGACAAGAATTTATTAAAACTGAAGATTATTTAATGGTTCAGATTGATGATAGACGAGTTTTCATTCATCCAGAAATAAAGAATAGTCCAATAAAAAAAGATTTATTAGACTTGTTGAGAGTTAAACTGTTTGATGTAAAAAGAGTTTTACCTAAGGTATCTTATGAAAAAATAAAAGATGTTTCAATATGGGTTGACAATGGTGATTTTGGGTGCCCAGGGGCATGTTATCATCCATCAAAAATTTGGCTTTTAGAGAATGGTTTAAATCCAGATAAGGAAAAGTCCATCCAGATAGGTAATCCTGAAAATTTTCTGGAGTGGACAAAACAACAACCTTTTATGGTTTTGCATGAGTTGGCTCATGCTTATCATCATCAATTTTTAGGATATCAGAATGAAGATGTAAATAGAGCTTATGAAAAAGCTTTGAGGTCCGGTTCGTACGAAGAAGTACTTCATTGGAATGGGAGCATTACACGACATTATGGTTTAAACAATAGTCAGGAATACTTTGCAGAAGCAACAGAGGCATATTTTGGTGTTAATGATTTTTATCCTTTTGTTCGTGGAGAGCTGAAGGTTCATGATTATGAAATGTACACACTTGTTAACAAGCTTTGGAATCCAATTGATAGTGAAGAGCAGTGATTTTTTTTATTACAATCTTAAATTATGACTTTTTTATTTCCGAATAAAGAAAATTTAGAACCACTTTTGAGAGAGGTTGTTGATCTGTCTAAAAAGCTTGGTGTCGATTATTCAGATTTAAGGTATGGTTTTTATAAATCTGAAACAATAAATGTTAGAGATGCTCTTGTGGAGGCAATTGATTGCCACGAGAGTTTTGGAGTTGGCATAAGAGTTTTAGTTAATGGCGGATGGGGTTTTTCGAGTACCGCTATTCTCGATAAAGAAAACCTTTTAGAAACACTCAAAATGGCTATAAACATTGCAAAAGCTTCATCTAGTTTAAGGGTTGAGGATATTTATTGGGAATCACAGGTTCCCCAAGTAGGTACCTGGTCTTCTAATGTTAAAGAAGATCCATTTGAAGTTTCCAGACAAGAAAAAATGGAATTACTACTTGATTCAACAAGCAAAGTTTTGCAGCAAAATGGTTGCTTTAGGGCAACTGCATCTATTTTTTCTGGAGAGGAGCTGAAATGGTTTTTGTCTTCAGAAGGTTCAGACATCACTCAAAGAGTAATAAGAACATCCCCTGATTTAATGGCATGGGGCAAAGCATCTAATGGAAATGTTAGAACACGAAATCATCAAACCCCGCCTTTGACATGTGGTTTTGAAAATATTAGATCTGCTGACCTGGTTGGAAATGCTGCTCGCGTGGGTTCAGAAGCTGTAGAAAAAGCAGAAGCACCATTTGGACCGCAAGGCAAGTTTGATTTAATCCTTGATCCTGCTAATTTGGCTTTAACAATTCATGAAACAATAGGGCATGCAACTGAGTTAGACAGGGTGTGTGGCTGGGAGGCTGATTTTGCGGGTACTTCCTTTTTGAAGGTTTCAGATTTAGATACTTTGAAATATGGATCGAAATGGGTTAATGTACAAGGTGATAGAACTTTGCCAAACGGCCAGGCAACACTTGGTTGGGATGATGACGGTGTTGAAACAAGTGAATTTCCAATTATAGAAGAAGGTATTTTTAGGGGTTTTGCTAGCACTAGAGATTCTTGTCATCTTGAAAAGAAAAAAGGCTTAGGAAAAGCTTGTTCTCATGCAGATTCATGGTCAAATATTCCTATTTTGAGAATTCCAAATGTTTCATTAAAGCCTTCATCAGGAGAAAATGCCCTTTCTAAAAATGACCTGATTAAAGATGTTAAAAAAGGAATACTTGTGCAGGGGAGAGGTTCTTGGAGCATTGATCAACAAAGATACAATTTCCAATTTGGCGGAGATGCATTTTGGGAAATCAGAAATGGAGAAGTTTATGGAATGTTTTCTGATGTAACCTACAGAGGAATCACTACAGATTTTTGGAATTCTTGTGATGGTGTTTCTTCTGAAAAGTATTGGGAGCCTCAAGGTGTAAGGAATTGTGGAAAAGGACAGCCGAGCCAACAAGGTCAGCAAACACACGGAGCTTCTTGGAGCTTGTTTAGAAATATTGATGTGGGAGATGCAAATTGAAACAGCCGATTGATGATAGGGTTTTGTTGGCAAGATATTTGAAACCTATTAAATCAGAGCATATTTCTTTTAACGTCAATGCTTCATTTTTCAACCTTACTAGAGTAGCAAACAACAGTGTAACTCAAAATCTTTCTAGGAATCAAAAAACTTTAACTGTTAGTTCTTGGATTGGTAAAAAAACTGGCTATTCCACAACAACAGATTTTTCTGAGGGTGGTATAAAAAAATGTATTGATAATGCTGAATTTATAGCAAGTGTTAGTCCTGAAAACAAGGAGACTATGCCTCCTCTTGAAAATAAGGACAACCTGATTCAGGATAACTTTGACCCACAAACTGCATACATGAATCCGAAAGAAAGAGTTTCAATAATATCACCTGCTTCTTTTAAGGCAGAAGGTAAAGGAATGAATCTAGCAGGAACAGTTTCTTCTGGATGGAACTCTCAAATAATCATGAATTCAAAAGGTTTAGATGTTTTTTATAAAGAGAGCAAGGGTGGATTCAGTGGAACGTTAACCAACCCAAAAGGAGGAACTTTTAGGGTGGCTTCAGAATCTTGTTGGAATCTTCCTAGCTTGAATCCAGAAAAAGCTTTTGATTCTCTTTTTTCAAGTATATGTATCGGTGATGCGGTTGAGAAAAATCCTGATAAATTTAGAGTTTTATTACTTCCAGAGGCTGTGGGATCTTTGCTTGTATGGCTTTTGGCTCAAAATGATTTAAGGTCTGTTGACGAGGGAAGAAGTGCGTTTTCGGAAAATGGATTTAAAAAACATACAGATGGGAGACTTTGTCCTACAGGTATAAATATTTTATTGGATCCTAATCACCCTGACTTGAGAACAGCGCCTTTTGATTACGAAGGACACCCACTTAAAAAAAGATTTTTGATCAAGGATGGTTTTATAGGTCAGTTAAATTGTTCTCGTTATTGGGCGAAAAAAAATCAAAAAGAAAGTACAGGTTCTTGCTGGAGTATGCTTTTTGAAAGTAGTAAAGAATCATTGAGTTTAAATGATTTAATCCAGACTGTTGATGAGGGTCTTTTTGTTCCTAGGTTTTGGTACAACAGATATGTAGACCCAATGCAAATGATGATTACCGGACTTACACGAGATGGATTAAGAGTCATCAACAGAGGATCACTTGGACCCAGGGCTAAAAATTTCAGATTTAATGATTCCCCATTAAGAGTGTTGAATAATATCATTGCTGTAGGGAAGCCTGAACTTGTTTCTCAATGGGGTATGAGGATGCTTGTTCCTCCAATGGTTATAGATGGTTTCAGCATGACTAGCATTGCTCCTGGTGAGTGATTGTTCAATGTATACTTAAGGCATAATTTCTTAGGAGGTTTTATGGAGAACGGAAAGATAGTTTTACCAATATGGATGTTTATTTTGGTTATTGCAGCATTCTTTTTTGCAGGGTTTAATTATGGTAAGGTAAATGCGCTTAATTCAGTAATTACGGAAATGACACAAAATCGTCAGGTTTTTCCTGGGGTTGGCTCAGAGAGAGGTCAAGGTCGACAAATGCCACCACAGGGCGGACCACCACAGGGCGGACCACCACAGGGCGGACCACCACAGGGCGGACCACCACAGGGCGGACCACCACAGGGCGGAAGATAATTTTATTTTTTTTATTTTTAATTATTTTTTTTTACAATACTTGATTTATGGTCAATCGCAATCATAAAAACGCATACCCTTTTAACTGTTATGCAAAATTAGGTTTAAAAGGAAAAGTTTTAAAATCAGAAATTGATAAAAGGTATAAGGTTTTATCTAAAGAAAATCATCCAGACTCTAAGCCGACATCTGAAAAGAAAAAATATACAAAAAAGCAATCTGAAATTAATAAAGCTTATCAGGTTTTAACACAAGATAGAAAAAATCATGATTGGTGGCTTTTGAATGTTAAAAAGGATAATTCCTTTTTTCCTAAACAACAGAAAAAAGAAAGAAAAACAAACCCAAAGTTTGATGAAAGTTATACAACAAAAACTAAAGAGGAAATAGAGATAGAACAAATAAAAAAGAAAGAAGCTAGAAAAAAAAGGGACGAGCAGTATAAAGAATTTATTAAAAATGCTGAAAAAGAAAGGAAGGAAAAAATTCAAAAAGAAAGAAAGTTAGAAGAATTTCTTTCTGAAAAAAGAAAAGCTGTTATGTTTAAAAAAGAGCAAGAAGATTTCAGGTATCAAAAAAAGGAAAAAATAAAACAGAAAAAAATTGAAGTGTTTTTCACAAGAACTGTTATTTTTTTCTATGTTATTGTTGCAATGATTATTTACTTCAATCAAATATCAAAAAATTAATTTTTTTTTAAATTGCAAATTTATTATTTTTCCTTCAGGAATATTTTTCCATCCCATTTGAAACCGTCAAATTCAAACTTAATCATGTCTTCAAATTTGGTTATCATGTTACGGCAAACAAACTGTATGAATTGCCCTTTGACCATCTTCCCATTATGACCTGCAGCGACTTTTTTCCCATCTTTTACTACCGAGAAATCAATGTTTATGCAGTTTTCTGATTGTGTATATGCTTTCTTGTGTATTTGCGGTAAAAGGTCCACGACAAGATTTTCTTTTTTGAGCTCTTCGGTAAGAGTTGGATTCCAGAATTTGTAGAGCTGTAAAACATTCATTTTCAATTTGTAGTTTGGAATGAGTGTCATTGGGGAAACTGATCCAAATAAGCCACTGAAGATTAGAAAATGCCTATCGAAAAATTCTTTTTGTTCGTTGTTAAATGATTGCCAGCTTATGTTTGAGTAAACTGTTCCGGTATATCTTAAGATTGCAGGAGAACATGAACTGTTTTTTATTATTTTGTTCTGCTTATGAATTAAGGCTGATTTTTCTGGGCTTGTTCCATATGTTCTTTTGAAGTCTTCAGGCTTAAGTTTTGTGAGCTTTTCGATTATCTCATCAACTTTTTTGGAGTATTTGAAATCTGTTTTTTCAAAAATTATATTTGTTAAATTTTCTTTAGATTTTCCTTCACTTGGGGGTATTAAAAATTTCAAAATTTATTCTCCAGTTTTTATTTATTTCCAAAAAACCAGTCATTTTTCTTCGTTAAGGAAAGGTTCTTAAAGTCTTCCATTTCCCTTAGGCTTTTTAGGTCAGGGTCTGAATTCATCCATCCCATTATTGATTCATCTATGCTGATTGCCTTTCTGAGCATTTTTATAGATTCTTCAGAATTGCCTTGAAGTGCATATGAGCAGGCAGCATTGTAAGGATGTGATGCATCTTCTGGATACAATTCAACGAGATTTAAAAATATTTTCAAGGCCTCTTCAAATTTTCCTTCATATGTTAAGTTATATGCTTCGAATGTTAGAGCGATGGGTCTTCCAAGGTCTAAGAGTCTCTTGAGTTCTTTGAAAGGGTTTTTCGAATCGTCAACTCTCAAATCATATTTAACATCTGTATAGCCTCCATATCCAGCCCCTTCTTTTTCAACCAGGAGTGCTGCTGACTGCATTCCTCTGCTATCTCCACCTTGTTCTTGTCCAGCAATCAATGCTGCAACAAGCCTTGCTGCAAAATCAAGGTGAGTATTTTTATGCATTGCTTGAGCCATCGCTTCAACAACCTTTTTACTAGCTAATATGTTTCCTTGTGCTGCAAATGTGATTCCATCTTCTGTTGTTTCCACTGTCCCTCCAGCCCAAGCCATACATTCTCCTCCAGTATAGCTGAATCCGGTTCCGTCTGTTTTAACAAGACCGACTTGCCTCATTTCTGGATTGTCATCCGTTTCAATTAATGTATTGAGGGCTTCTTCGGCAGACATGCCTTCTTCCATCATCTCTAAACCTCTTGGACCAAAAGTTGTATTTGCAAAAGACTGTGTTGCAATAGCTCCAACTCCTGCTTTAACCCATGGAACTACAACACCGACCCCAAAGAATTTGCTCTGGACAGCAACTCCAACTTCTTCAGTTTTTGAATGGTAAGCTGCGACTGAGAAGGTAGAAATAATTTTTTCATCACATGTTTCTGCATTTAGTTTCAAAGAGCTAAAAACAAAAAACAAAAGTATTATTTTTTTAATCTTCTTCATTTTTCTTCCCCTTAAGGTGTCAACTTTGTAATTGTTCCCCAGTGTGTAATTAGGTATATTTCACCTTCTTCATCTTCAGCAAAAGATGAGATGTTCCCTTTGAATAGTTTTCCATCCGGCCATATTAATTCTAATTTTTGCTGGTTTGATTGTTTGTGTGTGGTGTCGATTGCGGCCACCCATCCTTTGGCATAATCTGCAAATATGTATTTTCCCTGGAGTTTTTTTATTTTCTTTCCCCTGTAAACATAGCCTCCAGTTATTGAAGCCCCTACTGAACGATCGTATATATGAAAAGGGATATCCAAACCTTTTTTTATGCAATTTTTTGCAGGTTCATAACATGCTTCTCCTTCCATTATTTTCCAACCAAAATTAATACCTGTTTTATAAAAGGATGATTTATGAATTTCTTCCCATTTATTTTGACCTACATCAGCGATCCATAAATCTTTTTCAGTTTTATCAAAAGAGAATCTCCAGGGGTTTCTTAAGCCCCAATGTAAGATTTCTTTTTTAGATTGATCTGTTTCATGAAAGGGATTTTCTTTAGGAATTTCATATTTGATATTCTTGTTTGGAGTAGGTTTAATTCTGAGCATCTTTCCTAGGTAGCTTGATTTATTTTGAGCATAATTTCTTGGATCTCCGCCTGCTCCTCCATCACCTGTACCTATATAGAGGTAGTTATCCGGTCCAAAGGTTATATATCCTCCATTGTGGTTTGCCCAAGGTTGATCTATTTTTAGTAAAATTAATTCTTCTGAGACTGTTGGTTTGTTTGTTTCTTTGTCTATTGGAAAAGCAGATATTATTGTTGCTCCGTTTGATTTTGATGTGTAGTTAACAAAAATCCAATTTTCAGATTCTGTATTTTTTGGACCAATGGCAATTGAAAGTAGGCCTTTTTCGCCACCACTCGAAACTCTGTCTCTTATATCAAGCCATAACTCTCCAGGCTTTTTGTTTTTTACAGTTCGAACAGTGCCTCTCTGCTCAACAACAAGCATTATTTCATCCTGCCAGGTTAAATGCACTGGATATTCGAAGTTTTCAGCTATTAGTTCTATATTGACTTTTGAAAGAAATAAAGATAGGCAAAATATTAAAATATTCATTACTGTTAGTGTAAACTTTTTTAGATGGATAATACTTTTTTTGTAATCATTATGGTTTTTGCCTGGGTTAATGTTTTGACTTTTGAAAAAAGGGCAAAAAAGTGTGTTATTGAAAGTAAATGGGCTAAATGGAAAGGAATACCTGTTTACAAGATTGGATGGTTTGCATATCCAGTTATTTTATTTTTATGGTTATCTTCAGATTATTACCTTCAAGACATGAAGGAATTTTTAAGGTGGGGAATTTGTATTGGCCTTTTTGTTTCAAGCAGCAGGCAAGCGTGGGGCTTGAGATGGTTGGATGACCCATGTACTGCTTGTTTTTCAGGCCATTTCTGCAATTTGCTTATAATTCTTCTTCTTGCTTTAAAGGTGTTTTGATAATGAGTAAATTTGAGATAAAGATAGCTCAACCGAGAGGTTTTTGCGCAGGTGTAGATAGAGCAATTGAAATTGTTGAGCAGGCATTAAAGATATTCGGATCGCCTATTTATGTTAGACATGAGATTGTCCACAACAAAAGAGTAGTTAAAGACTTAAAAGAAAAAGGAACAATATTCATAGAAGATATTAATGATGTTCCAGATGATTCAATTTTGATATTTAGCGCTCATGGCACAGGCAAAGAATTGTTGAAAAAAGCAAGAAATAGAAAACTGAAAGTTATTGATGCTGCTTGTCCTTTGGTTACGAAAGTTCATATGGAAGCAATAAAGTATTCAGAAAAAGGGTATTCGATTGTTTTAATTGGGCATGAAGGTCACATAGAGGTTGAGGGAACAATGGGGCAGTTGCCTGAAGGAGAGATAACATTGGTTGAGACAGTTCAGGATGTAGACAAGTTAAGTTTTCAGAATGATGAAAATGTTGCTGTTATAACTCAAACAACTTTAAGTGTCGATGATACTTTTCACATCATGGAAGCCTTGAAGAACAAATATAAAAATTTAATTAAACCAAAAGCAGATGATATTTGTTATGCTACACAAAACAGACAAGATGCAGTTAAAGATCTTGCAAGCGAATGTGATTTGATTCTTGTTTTAGGCGCTAAGAATTCTAGTAACAGCAACAGGTTAAGGGAATTAGGGGAAAAATGTGACGTGCCTTCTTTCCTTATTGATGATGCGTCACAATTTCGTCCTGAATGGATTAAGGATGTTGAATCTATAGGCGTAACAGCCGGAGCATCTGCACCTCAGGTTTTAGTTGAAGAGCTGATAGAAACTTTAATCAAGCTTGGAGGTGATTTTCCAAAAGCGATTAAAGGCAAGGTGGAAAAAATCTCTTTTCCATTGCCTATTGAAATTAGAAATGTTTAGTTTATTTTTTTTATTTTTGTAATAAGTATTTGAATAGTTTTATCAATGCTTTCTGTATTTGTAGCTGGGTCAGGAAGATTCCAATCTTCATGTTCTATCCCCTCAGGAATCACAGGACAGTTTCTTTCCATACATCCCATTGTTATGACCTTGTTCCATTTAGACAAACCCCCAACATCATCAATGCTTTTTGGAAAAAGTCCAACTACACTAAAATCTTTTTTTTGCAGGGATTTTTTTACTTCGGGATTTATTCTTTTTCCAGGTTTTGTTCCTGCACTACTTGCTTTTAATTCTGGTCTTATTTTTTTGCATATCGCTTCTGCCGCAATAGACCTTCCGGAATTATGACCACACAAAAAAAGAATTTTTAAAGACATTTGACTATTTCAGTTTTTTTTGGAGTTGAGTATACTATCGCTTTTTGTTTAAAAAGTATTCCTAATGCAACAATAATGTTTTTTTCTACATTTTCAACTGTAAAACTTTCTTCAAAATGTTTTGAATTGCCACATTTTGTTTTGTAGTACTCAAGATCAAGTTCCATTAGCTTTGATTCAAGAATATTGTTTGCTTTTTTGTTTTTGTCTTTATTTGTTTTTTTATTCAGGGGGTTCCATGCAGTGATTATGCCAAATGTTTTTTTGCTCAGCGTTTTGCATGCCCCTCGTTCATTCACCTTAAACGACACGAGTACATTTTTGTCATTTTTTATCCAGTATTTACTTTCGTAATACTCTTTTGGTATATTGTTCATTTCAAAGATGAATCAACAACTGCAGCGCCGATTGAGTCACCCCAAACATTGACAGCAGTTCTAAATCTGTCTAAAAACCAATCAACACCAATAATCAGTCCAACCCCTTCCAATGGCAATCCGACAGCTGTAAGGACCAACGACATGGTTACAAGGCCTGCTTGCGGTATTCCTGCAGCTCCAATACTTGCAAGTGTTGCCGTAAGCGCTATGATGATTATCTGACCGATGTCAAGATTCATATTGTATGCTTGTGCAATAAAAACAACAGCAACGGCTTCATAGAGAGCTGTTCCATCCATGTTTATGGTTGCCCCAAGTGGGAGAACAAATTTTCTTGTATTCTTATTTACTTTTGCATTTTTAACACAGTCCATGGTGAGCGGCAATGTTGCGCTACTGCTTCCTGTGGAAATTGCATTCAGTATTGCAGGGCCCATGGTTTTTGCATAATCAATAATTTTTCTTTTTGTTCTAGCTAAAATGACGGGTAGAGTGATTGTCGAATGTATCAAAAGTCCTAGAAGAACAACAATCATATACATCATTACGAAATTCAAAGACTCTAAACCTCTGGTTGCGATGGTGTTTCCAATAAGTGCAAATATTCCATATGGTGTTAAGTGGATCACCCACATGGTCATCTTCAAAACAGCTTCAAACATTGATTCAAAAAAATCAGCTGCAGGCTTGCCTTTTTCTCCCGTCGCCCCTATTGAAAAACCCAACAGTAAAGAAAAAACTATTATTGAAAGTATTTTCCCATTTGATAATGCTTCAATAGGGTTTGTAGGGATGAATGAATATAAAAGCTCTTTGATCGTTGTTCCATTTTTTACAACATCTGGTGTAGAAAGATTAACTCCTTCTAGATTTAACCCATTTCCAGGTTGAATTGTGGTCACTAAAATTAAACCTAAAATAACAGCAAAGAAAGTTGTTAAAAGGTAATAACCAAAAGTTTTTAAAGCCAGTTGTTTCGCTTGATTTTTGCCACTTTTTATTGCATTTATAGAGCCTGTTGTCATCGAAAAAAGAACAAGCGGCACTATCAACATCTTTAGCAGTCTCATAAATATATCTCCAATTGGAGCTATTGCTATAGAGAGATTTGGAAATTGCCAACCAAAAAGAATGCCTAAAAGCATACCTAAACCGATTTTTTTTGTTAGTGATTGTTTCATTGAATTAGAAATATGATTGTACTTACTATTGCAGTATGTTATGTTGAAGTTAAACAATTGTTATTTAATTCTTTTCACTTTTGCGTGTATTTTTATTGTTTTAGATGATTTGAATAATTTTTTTATTGGTAATTTGTTAATGCTTACATCTTTAGCATTGATTTATTTTTCCGCTAGAAAAGATTTTAAAAATTATTTTTTATTGGCGATTTCATTTTATATGGCTCATTATGCTGAAATTAATACTAATTTAGATTTGGCCAATATCTTTATTTTGACTTCGGTCTTTTTCCTTATGGTTTGGATTCCAGCAAAATTTTCTTCTGGGCTTATTAGTTTTGATTTCAGATTTAAGAAATGGAACAAAGATCAGTTTAAATGGTTTTTAACGACTGGATTGTGTGCATTGGTTATTCTGTATTTTTATTTCAATGATGCTTTAACAGCCACAGGCTTACCGATTCATCGTAGTTGGTCAATAGAGGGTGGAACTGGTTTACCTTTAGATTTTATGAGTTTTGAAAAAAGTTTAGTTTTATTTTTTGCATGTATGCTTTTGGGATGTTGGGACGAAATGTTTTTTGTTAATACCGTTTTAACTGTATTTAAGAAATCAAATCCATTTTGGCTTGCTAACACCTGTCAATCTTTATTGTTTGCAGCTTTTCTTTACGAGTTAGCTTTTCAGGATTGGGGCCCTTGGATGATAATATTTTTTGCTTTCATTCAAGGAAATATACTTAAAAAAACTCATGATTTAGTTTATGTGATATGTTTGCATTTATTTGCAGACACAATTTTGTTCGTTTACATATTAAATGGTCATTATTCTTTTCTTTAATTTTTTTCTTCAATATGTGAGATAAGGTTTTTAGTACATTTGTAAATTAGATTAAAGACGTATTCAAATCCATCAGATCCTCCATAATACGGATCTGGAACATCAGGATTTGAGGTTGAAGTTAAAGAAGCATTCTCAAAATCTCTCATAAGTTTTATTTTTTGTTTGTGCTCATCAGATTTTGCAAGATTCATTAAGTTGTTTTTGTTTTCTCTGTCCATTGCAATAATTAAATCAAATTTATTAAAATCATTAAATTCAATTTGTCTAGCTTTGCTTTCAAGCTTTAAGTTATGCTTTTCTGCAGTTTCTCTCATTCTGTAATCAGGCAAGTTGCCAACATGCCAATTACCTGTTCCACAAGAGTCTGCTTCATGCTCATTGTTTTTTGAGAGATGTTTAAAAATCCCTTCTGCCAATGGGGATCTACATATGTTTCCAAGACAAACGAATAATATTTTCACTATAGAATAAGAGTTACCTATGAAAGATGACTATATTTTAAACATTAATAACTTAAAGGTATCCATTGATGACAAGCAAGTTTTGCAGGGAATTGATCTTGATGTAAAAAAGGGCGAAGTTCATGCCATAATGGGGCCAAACGGATCAGGGAAAAGCACTCTTGCATATTCCTTGATGGGACATCCATCTTATGAGTTGGACTCAGGAGACATTAAATTGGATTCAGAAAGCATTGTTGACTTGGAACCTCATGAAAAAGCTCAAAAAGGTTTGTTTTTAGCTTTTCAGTACCCAATGGAAATACCAGGCCTTCAAATGGAAAGCTTTCTCAGAAGTGCCGTTTCTTCCATAAAAGGTTCAGAGGAAACAAAAGATGTTTTTGAATTTCATAGAAAGGTTTTAAAAGAAATGAGATACTTGGGAATCGATGAATCTTTTGCTGACAGATATGTTAATGATGGTTTTTCTGGCGGTGAGAAAAAAAGAGCAGAGGTTCTTCAGATGTTGCTTCTTCAGCCAAAATTAGCAGTTATGGATGAGACCGATTCAGGCTTAGACATTGATGCAATTAAAGTGGTTGCAAAAGGTGTAAACAGGTTAAAGGAAAAAGGTATGTCTATATTGATAATTACACATTACCAAAGGATATTGGATTACATTCATCCTGACAGAGTCAGTGTTCTAAGTGGTGGAAAAATATTGAAAACAGCTGGTCCGGAACTTGCGAAAGAGTTGGAAAAAACTGGATACAAAGATTTTGTTCCTAAAAAATCTTCTTTGGATGTTGAATTTTAATGAGTAAAGAAGATAAATTTAGTCAGGATTTTTCCGAATTTGACAATTATCAGTTCGGCCATCACGATAAAGTGAAACACATTGCTTCTACTGGAAAGGGTATATCAAGAGATGTAGTAACAAAAATATCAGAATTAAAAAATGAACCTGGATGGATGACTGATATTCGCTTGAAAGCGTATGAGGTTTTTGAAAAAAAACCTATGCCTTCTTGGGGGCCAGATTTAAAAGAGATCAAATTTGAAGATTTTACTTATTTCATCAGATCTACTGAGAAAGAAAGTGATCAATGGGACGATATGCCAAAAGAAATTCTTGAAACTTTTGATAAGTTGGGAATACCTGAAGCTGAAAAAAAATTCTTAGCTGGTGCAAGTGCTCAATATGAAAGTGAAGCTGTTTATCATAAGTTAAATGAAGAGCTTGGCAAAGAGGGTGTTGTGTTCTTGACAATGGATCAGGCTGTAAAAGATGAACCAGATTTGGTAAAAAAATATTTTGGATCTGTTATACCGGCATCAGATAATAAATTTTCAGCTTTAAATACTGCTGTTTGGTCAGGGGGATCTTTCATTTATGTACCGCCTGGAGTTGAGGTTAGCACTCCATTACAAACTTACTTCAGGATAAATGAAGAGGAGTTTGGCCAGTTTGAAAGAACTTTAATTATTGCTGACAAGGGTGCCAAGGTTGTTTATAACGAAGGTTGTTCTGCTCCAAAATGGGCAAAATCATCACTTCATGCTGCTGTTGTGGAGCTAGTGGCTCTTGAGGATTCTCGTATTGATTATCAGACTATTCAAAATTGGTATAAAAATATTTACAACCTAGTGACAAAAAGAGCAAAAGCAGAAAAGAATGCTACTGTGACTTGGTTGGATATAAATGTTGGTTCACGTATAACTATCAAGTATCCATCCGTCATGATGATGGGAGAGGGTGCAAGAGGTGAGGTTCAGTCTATAGCTTTTGCTAACGAAGAGCAACTTCAAGATTCTGGAGCAAAAATGATACATGGAGCTCCTAATACAACAAGCGTAGTAACAAGCAAAAGCATTTCTAAAGGAACAGGAAGATCTTCATACAGAGGTTTGATAAAAGTTTTGAAAGGTGCAAAAAATTCTTCTTGTAGGGTTGAGTGTGATGCATTGTTGATAAATGAAGAAAGTAGAACTGATACTTATCCTGTTATGGATATAGCAGAAGATGAAACTCAAATTGCACATGAAGCAAGCGTATCAAAAGTTAACGAGGATCAGATTTTTTATTTGCAAAGCAGGGGAATACCAGAAATTGACGCTATGAAGATGGTTGTTAATGGTTTCCTCGAACCAATGGTTAAAAAATTACCTTTAGAGTATTCAGTAGAGTTTCAACGCTTAGTAGAACTTGAACTTGAGGGCTCTGTAGGATGAATCATATTTGGCCTGACAGAAAAAATGAATATTGGAGAAGGTCTGCCTTTCTTAGACCTCCAGAGAATTTAAATCACTCCGCTGTTCCTTCTAATAAAAAATGGGAATTAATGCCAAGCTCTGATTCGATAATTTCTTTTGATAACGGTGTTCTTTTAGAAAAATCATTTGCAAAAGGTGTAAGGGTTGAAAAAGTTGAACCAAGTTCATTTTTAAAAAAAGCCGGTTTTATTTCTGGTGGGCAGGCCTGGAATGATTGGACTATTCTGAATGGCAATGTTTATGAAGTTACGATTAGTGAAAATTTCACAGCGGATCAGCCATTAGTCGTAAGGGAAAACATATCTCCTGAAGACAATATTAGCTCTAGTTATATTTTTTTTAATGTTGAGAAAAATATTGAACTTTCAGTTTGTTATCTTATGGAGGGTTTTGGCAATGGTTTTCATTCCGGTGGTTTTACCTTTAATGTAAATGATTCATCAAATTTAAAACTTATGCATTTTCAAAATATATCAAAAGAAAGCAAAGCTAGGTTTAATTGGGAAGTAAAAACTTCAGAAGGTGCAAATGCAGAATGGCATCTAGCTGCCTTTGGAGGCAAACAAGTTCGACATGAATGCAGGCTTGAAATGAAAGGAAAAGATTCAAATTCAAGCTTGAAAGGAATTTATATACCTTTTAAAGGTCAGAGACATGAATTTCAAACACAACAAGATCACCAGAAAGGTGATTCAACTAGTGACTTGTTATTAAAGGGAGCAGTATGTTCTGCTTCTAGAGGAACTTTCCAAGGGATGATCAATATTAGGCCTGATGCTCAGAAAAGTAACGCTTATCAAACTAATCGCAATCTATCTCTTTCAAGTAATGCTAAAGTAGAAACGATTCCTGGCTTGGAGATAGAAGCAAACGATGTAAAGTGTTCTCATGGTGCCACCGTTAGTAAGATTGACCCTTACTCTCTTTTTTATCTAGCTGCCAGGGGTATTGATAAAAAAGAAGCAGCACAACTTCTTGCTGAAGGTTTTTTCTATGAAATTTCTGATGATTTTCCGAATGAGATGAAAAATATTATTAACAGTGAAATCCAAGGAAGGCTTCTCGAAGCCTTTTAAACAATGTTGTCATTGGGAAAATCTTTAAGATCTAAATTTCCAATACTAAAGAGAAAGATTAGAGGAAAGAGACTTGTTTATTTGGATAATGCTGCTACAACGCAAAAACCTATAGAGGTTATCCGTGAGATTGAGAACTATTATATGAATACAAATGCAAATGTTCATAGAGGTTTGTATAAGCTAGCTGAAGAAGCAACATCTCAATATGAATCATCAAGAGAGAGAGTTGCAAAATGGTTTGATTCAAAACCAGAAAATTTAATTTTTACTAGAGGTACAACCGAGTCAATTAATCTGATAGCAAAGTCATGGGGTAGTAAATATATATCAGCTGATGATAGAGTTTTAGCTCCATTGTCAGAACATCATAGTAATTATGTTCCATGGCAGATGATATGTGAAAAAAAAGGTGCTGAATTTGTTTCTTTACCCTTGTTGCAAAATCTTAAAATTGATAGAGATATCCTAGAGAAAAATCTTGCAATGGGTGCAAAAATTTTAGCTTTTTCAGCACAAAGTAATGTTTTAGGAAATAAAGAGAATGTAAAAGAGATTTGCGAGCTTGCTAAAAAATATGGTGTTATTACGATTGTTGATGGAGCGCAGATTGCTGGACATTCGAGATTCAGCATCAAGGATTCTGGATGTGATTTTTTTGCATTTTCAGGCCATAAAATGTTTGGACCCATGGGTATAGGTGGCTTTGTCGCTTCAGATGAAATTTTAAGTTCTATGCCTCCTTGGCAAGGTGGAGGAGAAATGATATCTGATGTAAAAAGAGATAGTTGGACTGCTGCTCAATCACCGTATAAATTTGAAGCAGGGACTCCCAATGTAGTGGGCGCTATTGCTTTGTCTAAAGCCGTTGATATTCTTGATGAAGTTATTGAATCAGGTTTAGAAGATCATGTTTTAAATTTATCTAATTATGCTTATGAAAAATTGAAAGTTTTTGAGAATGTTAAATTTTTATCAAAAGAAAAGCCTTGTGGTGCAATTTCCTTTTGGGTTGAATCTATGCACCCTCATGATCTTGCAACGATATTAGATCAAGATGGAATTGCAATAAGGGCAGGTCATCATTGTGCTAAGCCTTTGCATCAACATCTCAATGTTCAGGCAAGTGTCAGGTTGAGCCTGCATGCCTACAATGATTTTGATGACATTGATGATTTTATAGAATCCTTAAAAGGAGCTTTTTCTTTTCTTTTATGAGTCTAGAAGATTTATATAGAAGTGTCATTCTAGACCATTATAGATCTGCGAGAAATAAGGGCAAAATAGAGAATCCTGATTTTCATGCAGTTGGTGATAATCCTGCATGCGGAGATCAATTAGAAATTTTTATATCCTGTTTGGATGATGGCAC
>Ga0111541_10000013_pt1 | contig 58206 bp, 50 predicted proteins | sample Knorr_S7_td_DCM__FD_83039 | JGI IMG/M metagenome (GOLD analysis project Ga0111541, IMG submission 83039) | Marine microbial communities from Southern Atlantic Ocean transect - Knorr_S7_td_DCM_ad_131m_LV_B (version 2) (version 2) | ecosystem: Environmental > Aquatic > Marine > Oceanic | place...
ATCGCTATCCCTGCAAAGAACAGTCCAAAGGCGGTGGCGAGAATCGGCAAATGTGAGTTGCGATCCAACCAACGAAGCTCCGGGTATACAGCTAGATCAGCTACCTCGTCCATGTGGGTGGGGTCGGCAGCGCTGCGAGTAAGCCATCCATGGTGGGCAATGCCGAAGCCCTCCACTTTTGGTGAATGTATGTCGCCCTCCTGATCGGACACTCTGTGGTGTCGGCGGTGATGAGCAACCCACCAAAGCGGTCCTCCTTGAGCGGCACTCGTTCCGAGCCACGCTCCGGCGAACTGAACAACTCGCCCTGTTTTGAAGGCGTGATGGCTGAACTTTCGATGATAAAAGCCCGTGATGCCAAAGCCTCTGAGCATGTAAACAACCACTGACACCGCTAGAGCAAACCAGCTCACACCCACGACGAACACGAAGAGACATGCAAGATGTACCGCCGCATAGGGGAAAGTGAACTTAAAGAAGCGCGCTAAGTCTGGTCGGTTCTGATCCACCGCAGCGGTTGCAACCAATGGATCTCCTAGGGTCGTGCACCGGGGTCATCCCGAGAACATATGTTGACCCTACATGCTGAGAGAACAATTTCCAGAACCCCTAGGCATTCCAAAAAGTAATTGTCCCCAACCCGCTATGGGCTGGGGACAGTCACGTTGAGCGGATGACCGGGTTCGAACCGGCGACCTCAACCTTGGCAAGGTTGCGCTCTAGCCAACTGAGCTACATCCGCAGCAATGCGTCACTGTACCAAGCCTGACGGCGGACTCAACAGATCAACCTTGTTCACCGCTTTGACTGTCCGGGGGACGCAGATCAATAGACAATGTCAGAATTCCGTTCTCCAAAGTCGCCGAAGCATCAGAGATTATGGAAAAGTCCATGAAGTCTCGTTCCGCCTGTTCTATAAACAGTCGTCTTTCCTCTCCGCCTACGGCCGGGAGGTTCCGTTTCTTTACAGCTTCGGCTCGTTCTCGAAAACGATCAATCATTTCTTGGGGGTTGAATCCATCGGCCATCACCCGAACCTAGTCCGGGCTGCTCCCCCTGCGTTTCTTCATTCGTGTTTGTCTCGTTTTCTTCTACTACCGAGAACGTAAAGTCGGGTGGGACATACGGGGCTTTTGCCGGAGGGGACGTCCTTCGCCACACCTTGATAAACGCCGCCGACAGAGCAAGAGAAAACAAAAACAAGCCAGCTACGAGAAACCACCACTTCTGTGACCCAGTGCCTACAGCTTCCTGTGACTGCTGAGCGAATATACCGACGGCGAACACAGTCTCAGAGTAGCTAGCACAATTCACAATTGGTGCTCAGGACACCACCAGGTAGTTCGACCAGCAACTATGTCTCGCTCTAATTCATATCCATCTATCGGGCAACTTCCGCCCTGTCGGCGTTGGGATTGAAGGTCTCCCATATGGGATCCTCCCCTATCACTCAGTTCGGCAATAGTTCCGCGAATAGTTAACGCCAGTAGTTCTATATCGCTTGTATGCAAGGTACGACCATCTCTGGTGGGGTTGATACCGCTTCTCCACATAATCTCGTCGCAAAGTAAGTTGCCGAGGCCCGCTATCCGTTTCTGGTCAAGAAGCAGCGCCTTGATCGACGCGGATGATCTTTGAAACATCGTCAGTTCTTCGGAAGTTATTTCTGCTGCGTCTGGACCAAGTTGACCCTCATCAGGTGCTAATTCCACATTGCCGAAACGGCGGGGGTCAATCATTGATAGTGCCCCTTCTTCTTCAAAGGTGATGACGCAACGAACATGTCTTTCCTGCACTTCATTGGTTGTATACAGCAGCTGGTCAATTGCTGGCTCACCGTCAACAATTAACCGCCCTGTCATCCCAAAACGCATACCTATTGAAACGGAGCCGGCATCTAGTACGAGCAGTTTCCCAATTCTTCTAATCCCGAGCAGTTGTCGTCCGCAAATCGCCGCCCGAAATTTAGGTAAACCGCTGTCACCGACTAGGTAGGTCTCATTGGGAATTACCACCGACGCAATAGTTCGACCCAATGCGCTCTCAGCAGCTTTCCTATAGAGGTCGACTTCGATCAGTTCGGGCACATGAAGACGGTAGCGCCAGACACTCCTATGATCCGAGGATGGAACTCAGACGGGTAGGCGAACTTGAAGTTTCAGAGGTCGGCCTTGGATGCAACAACTTTGGAACCCGCATTGACCAAGAGGCAACCGATGGAGTCTTTAGAGCCTGTTTAGACAGCGGCATCAACTTTTTCGATACGGCTGACGTTTATGGCTCTGGGGCATCAGAGGAGATGCTGGGTCGAGCGATGAAAGGCCACCGTGATCAGGTAGTTATCGCGACGAAATTTGGGCTTAGAGATATAGACCCAGGTCTTACAGGAGGAAGCGCTGAGTGGGTAAGGCGTTCCGTTGATCGAAGTTTGCGCAGACTGGATACTGACTGGATTGACTTATTCCAGATACACACCCCTGATGAACAAGTGGATGAATTAGAGACACTTCAGGCACTAAATGATCTTGTGGTAGCGGGAAAGGTTCGTGAAATTGGTTGCTCGAATTACGACGCTGACCGACTTGACAGTGCTGCGGACATTTCAACAAGAGAATCCCTCGCTCCTTACCGAACCGTACAGAATCGTTACTCGGTGCTGTACCGCGAACCCGAAGCTGAAGTCTTCGATGTATGTGAAAGCCATGGCGTCGGTTTCTTACCATTTTTCCCTCTTGAGTCAGGGCTGCTCACTGGAAAGGTCAATGCTGATGGACCAACTCCAGGAACGCGCTTAGCGGAGTGGCCTCAAGATCGCCTGGACCTTTTCTTAACCGAGCGCAATTTGCGTGCTGTGCAACGATTGAGCGAGTGGCTAAACGACAGGGATCAGTCTCTATTGGACTTAGCGTTTTCTTGGCTTCTGTCTAGGCCCCACATTCCGAGCGTGATTGCTGGAGCTACAAGTGCAAGTCAGGTATTTGCTAATTCTCGCGCTGCAGGTTGGCAATTAAGCGAAAACGACTTGAACGAAATAGATGACATTCTCTCCTCAGCCAATGGTTGACCTCGGCGTCAAAGGACGTTAAGCGATAGCACCCTTGGAGATTTTTTCGATGAAATCACCCATCGGTCCACCAGTTTGTTCCGGTTCGGTGAGAAATCCGTCATGGCCGTTGTCACTGTCTATATCAATATGTTCGACTGGCACGCGCCCCTTAAGTGCGTCGACTATCCGAATCTGTTGATGTCGGGGGTAGAGAAAATCTGTGCGGACGCTCATTAAAAGGCTAGGGCAGGTAATTCGCTTCAATGCCTGTTCAACTCCTCCGCGGCCGCGGCCAACATCGTGGAGGTCCATCATTTTGTTCAAAATTAGGTAAGTGTTGGCGTCAAAGCGCCACTGAATCTTTGCTCCCTGGTAATCCAAGTAGCTCTCAACATCGAATCGATGGTCGAGCCGGAACGGTTCGATTGCATCATTGCTGTGTCTATCGAACCGTCGGTCGAACTCTTCGTCGCTCCGATAATGGATCATTGCAATACGCCGGGCGTTAGCTAAACCTAAATGTGGGCCTTCTCCGGATGCAGCGTCGTAATAATGGCCGCCCTCATATGCAGGATCGTCGAGGATTGCCTGTCTGCCCACCTGACTCCAAGCTATTTGTTGCGCTGAAGCTGCAGCAGTTGATGCGATGATCACTAAAGAACCACACCGGTCTGGGTAGCTAGTCGCCCATTCGAGCGCCTGCATTCCTCCCATTGATCCCCCTACGACCGCCATCCACCTCTGAATCCCTAGGTGTTGAGCGAGCGCTCTCTGCGATCGAACAACGTCTCGGATCGTCACGACTGGGAAGTCGCCTCCCCAACGCCTGCCTGTAACTGGGTTAATTGACGCCGGTCCTGTCGTACCTTGGCATCCGCCGAGGACGTTGGCGCACACGACGAAGAATCGGTCAGTGTCTATCGGGCGGCCAGGACCAATGAAGTCATTCCACCAACCTGGAGTTTGTTGTCCTGGGCCAGCTTCTCCGTACGCGTGTGCATCTCCCGTTAGTGCATGGCACACCAACACAGCGTTACCGGATGCTGCGTCGAGGTTGCCCCAGGTTTCATAAGCAATTTGTGGGGCTACAAGTTCGCCTCCACTTTCAAGTACGTAGGGTCGGTCAGGAGAAAGCTCAAAGAACTCTCTTTCCGCCACTGGCATGTTTTCGAACCAGGCTCCGGACGCGGGAGGAGGATCGGTGACAGAAGATTCAGGGGTGTTAGATGCTTCGGACACTGTCGCTCCAGGGCTGAACTAAAAGGCTACCTGAGGCCTTACCTAGAAGGTCAAGGCCGTTTTTTTGGGATTAGTGAAATCCACCAGTGAAGCAACTCGCTAGAAGGCAGACCATACGCTTTATTCATAGCCTTTCCGAAGCGTTGCGCCGCTTGATCATTGATTCCGTTTTCTTGTATTTCCTGAGCTAGTTCTGCTCCTAAATCCCAAGCTTTTGAGGGTTCTGGTAGTGGGAGATCAGCTATCAGTGAAGCTCTCAGTCTCATCGTGCCCTGACTCAAGCCGGTACCTGCAGCAGCGTTGGCCAGCCAGGCCGAAGCCGGAGGTGAACTGATAGCGGCCATCAGGTGCCATAGTTCGCTTTCTCGTTCCGGGATGATTGTCACTAGAGGTGTCGAGGGCAACAGCTCGCCTTGTACGTCTGCGTAACACTCAACAATTCGCGTCTGGGTAGCTACCAGTAGCTTTGGGGTCAGTCTTTGTTCTAGCCAGGTGCTCAATCTGGTCGGAGGGTTATCTTCTATTTCGAGCACTGGACGCTGAAAACGCTGTTTAGCAAATCGTGTCGGCAGGTCGCCATACCGGTAACAGAACGGGTCGATTAAGCCAACTGTCACGAGTTTGGGTCGATCATCGTTTTGAGTGGCTTCCACGACCCGCTCCGCGAGCCAGTAATACGCATCTCGGAAGTCCGCTGTTACCACCGCTCGGTCACCTAAGCGTCTTGTATTTGTAATCGCGATCGGGGGTACCCCGTTGGCGCGAGCCAACAACGAGGACCAACAGCCTGGGAGGGGTCGCTGCACTGCCAAGGCGTCTTGTGTTTCGTACCTAATGATTGTGCATTCGTCGTGTTTGTCGTTTCGGAGTATGGGAGCTATGACATCAACCGCTGCGGAGTCAAAGACGGACCTGCCTCCGACCCAAATTCCGCTGAGCGCTAGTCGGCTATCGATCCACTCTCTGGCTAGTTGACCGGAGTCTGAGCCCAATGTTGAGGATGGAGCTATCAGAGCGACCCTTCCGTTCTCACTACTCAATTCAACTGCCAGAAGGAAGAAGAGCATGCTTTCGTCAACATATGCCGTATAGCGAGAACCGAATCTCTGTTTAAGAGCTTGCGCTCGTCTCCTGTCGCGACTGGTCTCAGACTTCAATTGGCCAAGAAACGGTGGGTTTCCTATTACGACATCACAGGTTCCAAGCCATTCTGCGGGGACGGTAAGCAATCCATCTCCGACCGTTAGGTGATCCGTTGATGGCCATCGTCCCCCTCTCCAAGTGGCCCAAAGTTTCAACGTCAGTCGCGCAACTTCGACGCTCACAGGGTCTATATCTATTCCTCTAAGGGTTTCTGCGATAGAAGGTATCGACTCGCCTCGTCGGAACTTCTGTTCTGCGACCGCTAGAAGGAAGACCCCTGAGCCAACCGAAGGGTCGCAAACAACTTCTCCAGGGCCTACGGCAAGGAGATCAGCTAATTCTTGGGCTATGGAGTAGGGGGTGAAGACCGCACCGGTTGCTCGGTGATCCTTGAGCGCTCCCTCTCTCAGACGACCGAGATTGGCAAGTTCATGAATTAAATCTTCATTATCGTTGTCGTTCTCTATACGGTCGAGGATTTGTTGAGCTGCCTGCGCGACGGCCGAGGGAAGTTGTAGTGCGCCAAAGGTCAGCTTTGTTGAAGTACCCATGCCGGTAGATCATCTAATCGAGAATCGTTTGAGAACACTTCATGAAGCGGAAGCTTTAGGCCCAAGCGCCTTTGAAGTTGTCGAACCTGGATTTCTTCGTCCCACAGGAACATGGTTACAGCTGTTCCAGTTGAACCAGCTCGTGCTGTCCGACCGGAGCGATGCAGGTATGTCTTATGATCCTCGGGAGGGTTGTAGTGAACAACAACATCTACGTCATCTACATGAATCCCTCTTGCTGCTACATCGGTCGCTACCAAGGCCTTAAGCCCACCACCACTGAAATCCTTTAAGGCTTTTTCTCGCTGAGATTGTCGCAAATCCCCGTGTATAGCTGCCGCCTTGACGCCTTCGGCCCGAAGCTCTCGTTCTAATTGATCCGCTCCCCTTTTGGTGCGGGTAAAAAGCATCGTTTTGGTGCCTTGGTGAATGATTCTCGCCGCAACTTGGACCCTGTTCATTTTGTGAACGGACATAAAAATATGACCCATTTCACTTACCGTGACTTCTGGTTCTGCTACTTCGTGAAAGACCGGGTCGTTCAAATGCCGCTTAACGACCGTGTCAACTGCGCCATCCAGAGTCGCGGAAAACAGCATCGTTTGGTGGTCAACCTGAATATGTCTAAGTATCCATTCCACTTGAGGAAGGAACCCCATGTCGGCCATGCGATCAGCCTCGTCGACAACGACGCGCTCAACTAAGGCGACATCGACTGCTTCTCGTTCTATGAGATCAATAAGGCGTCCAGGAGTGGCGATAACAATATCTATGCCACTGCTTATAGTTTCGATCTGCTTGTCGATATTGGTGCCGCCGTAGACGGCGATGGTTCGAAGTTCACGTGCGTTTGCTAGGGGCTCAACTACTCCGGTGATTTGATTTGCGAGTTCACGAGTGGGAGTCAACATCAAGGTTGTGGGTTTACCGTCTTGACTTCTTGTCGTGTGAGCTATCGCTGGGAGGCTGAACGCCAAGGTTTTTCCTGAACCCGTTTTAGCTTTGCCGCAAACGTCACGACGTGCCATCGCATCTCCAATAGCGAGGGTTTGGATCGCGAATGGTGATTCAATTCCTTGTTCAGCTAAGGCCGTTATAAGGTCCTGGGGTACGCCGAGTTCTGCAAAAGTCGGTGTCAAGTGTGCGAGCTTTCAACTGGTGGCCGATAGTTCGGCATATGCGGGGGCCGCCTAACGGTTGCCTAAGACGGGGAAGGTATAACGCTCTTGTTCAGCGTCGTGAACCTCTAGGGTACTCGCCACTCGCTGATCTCTCAGGTTTAGTGTTTGCGATAGCTGAGAACCTTTCCTGCCCCGATCTGTGTATGAAGGCTCTCTTGAAAAGCCAACTGACCGTTGACCCAGACGTTTCGGATGCCGGCCGATTCCCTTTTGGGGTCCTCATAAGTAGCAATGTCGGCAACCAGATTGGGGTCGAACAACACCAGATCCGCCCAATTACCCTCAGCTATTCGCCCTCTGTCATGCAGGCCGTGAACATCGCAGGACAACGAGGTCATTCTTCGCACGGCGCTTTCGAGGCCCAGAACACCTTGTTCTCGGACATACCTGCCCAGCACGCGAGGAAAGGTACCAAACAACCTGGGATGTGGCCTACCCGTCAGGTCTGGAATGCCGTCAGACCCAATCATGACCCGGTCGTGACGCAAATTAGAAACGATGTCGCCTTCATCCATGATGTGCTGAATACAGATCGTACTTTTTCCTTCGGGGGCAGTAAGGATGTGTCTCACTGCCTCCGTGACTGATATTTCCAACTCTGCCGCTACGTCAACCAACATTCGGCCTTCGTACTGTCGATAAGCGGGGCATGAGGCTAATTGGATTGCTTGTGCCAGTTCCGGGTTGGGATTATCTAAATCGAAGTACTGGATCATTGGGCCACTACCTGCGGTGTATGGGTAAACATCAAGGGTTACTCGAGCCCCATCAGCCACAGCGGCATCGACTTTCGCTAGCGAGTCTTTGACCTTTCCCCAGTTTCTTTTACCTGCAGCCTTGTGGTGACTAATTTGCACCGCTATGCCTGCTCGCTCACCTATCTCCAAAGCTTCGTCAACCGCTTCGAGCAAATGATCGTTTTCGTTTCGCATGTGCGTTGCATAAATGCCGTCATATGGCGCTACGACCTTGGCAAGTTCAAGCACTTCTTCTGTATCTGACCAACGGCCGGGGCGGTAGATGAGACCAGAGGAAAATCCGCACGCGCCTTGCTCCATCGCTAATTGGACGTGATGGCGCATTTTTTCGAGTTCGGCGTCGCTAGGAGGTCGGCGGTCTCCACCCATCTCCAAGGATCGGATGGTGTTGTGGCCAACAAGCATCATCGCGTTAACCGCTGGCTTCGATTTTTCTACGTTCTGGCGATATCCGTCGAGATCGCGCCATTCTGCTCGCACCCCAGATAGGTCCAAAGTGGGCTCCCCGGGTACAGCTGGGATAGCCGAGAAGCCGCAATTTCCAACTACGACACTCGTGCAGCCTTGTGAGACCTTGAACTCCATATCGGGATGCAAAAGCAACGCACCGTCATCGTGAGTATGGACGTCCACAAATCCGGGCGCCAATACAAGTCCAGTGGCATCAACTTCCTCAGTAGCCGAACCAGAAACGTCACCAACTTCGGTGATATGGCCATCATCCACCGCGACGTCGCCAGCGAAACGTTCAGCACCAGTTCCATCGATAATGGTGGCGTTGCGAATAATGATGTCAGCCATTTGCGAAGCCTAGATCAACTAATGGGCATCCTCTCTTTCGTTCGGGCAACTAGCGTCAAAGCAATGGCAAGTGTCCGCAACTTCGAAATTATCGTCGTCGGTGCCGGTGCATCGGGAGCGCCTTTAGCGGCTCGTGCCAGCGAAAATCCAAACTCGAGTGTGTTGCTGCTTGAGGCAGGTCCTGACTATTCAGATCTAACCGACACGCCAGCAGATCTAAGAAATGGTCACCACAACAGCGTTGTTGACCACGACTGGCGTCTCAACTATTCCCCGACAGAGCAGCGACCCAACCAGCCGCTTCCGAGGGGCCGTGTTACGGGCGGGTCAAGTGCTGTCAACACCTGCATCTTTTTGCGTGGGGTGCCAGAAGATTATGACGGTTGGGTCGACCACGGTAACTCCGAATGGAAGTGGGAAAACGTTCTTCCAACCTTCTGCAGGATCGAACGAGATCTCGACTTTGGGCACGAAACCTTTCACGGAGATGCAGGCCCAATTACGGTGCGCAGGTATCCATACGATGAGCTCACCGAGTTACATCAGGCTTTTCTCGCAACTGCAGACGAGTTGGGGTATCCAGAGTGTCCGGACCAAAACGACCCTGACGGCTGGGGAGCTGGGCCTCAACCCATGAACAAACTCGGGCAGCTTCGAGTATCAACTGCGTCTGCCTATCTGGCTCCCATCAGGCTGCGTCCCAACCTAGAAATTCGCGGGAACTGCCACACCAACAAACTAATAATTGAAAGAGGTAAGGCAGTCGGGGTTGAAGTGATTCTTGCGGATGGCTCGACTGAAGAGATTCGCTCTAAGTTGGTGGTTCTATGTGCGGGCGCTATTCACACGCCCGGCATTTTGTTGCGTTCCGGCATAGGCCCTTCACAAGATCTAGCTCGGATGGGGGTGGAGGTATCTGCCGAAATGTCCGGCGTTGGCAAAAATCTGTCGGACCATCCGGGTTTGTTTGTTCTATGTCGACCAACTCATCCTGAACTCGTAAATAGTGATCAACCAATTATCCAAACGATTTTGAGGTACACCTCCCCTGACAACAAGGATCGAATGGATTTACAGATCGAACAGTTGACATTTACGGGTCGGGAAAATGTTCCCTACTTTGGTGTCGCTGCCGTCCTTGAGCAGGTCGACGGCGCCGGGGAACTACTTTTTCCGAACGCTGATCCATTTGTTAGTCCAACAATTAAGTCTCGATTCTGTGAGGTAGACCGCGACGCGGAGCGTCTCGCTGACTGTTTCTTGGATGCCTTACGTTTCACTGAGACCGGTCCCCTAGGGGCTCTTACCGACGAAGTGATGTTCCCTGACCTTGACAGGGTTAATGACCGGGGCGACATCATCGATCTGCTGAGACGTTTCTCGGCATCTGGATACCATCCGTGCGGTACCGCCCGAATGGGGCCATCTGACGATCCTGATGCAGTTGTAGATCAATACGGTCGTTGCCATTCGATAGACGGTCTTGTTGTAGCAGATGCATCGATTTTCCCTACTGTGCCCAGAGCCAACACCAATCCCTCATCAATCATGGTCGGAGAGACAATCGGCGAATGGTTGCGCACCGAACCTTCTCGTTACAACTTGTGATTATCGGACCCGAAATTAAGGATGTACATCTAGTCGTATCCGACTTCGACGGAACTTTGCTCGGGTCTAGCCGAGAAATATCTAGTAGGACTCGAGAAGTTCTGCGACAACTACACGAACTCGGGATCCAATTCGTAGTCGCTACGGGTCGCCCTCCTCGATACTGCGACTCAATTGCAGAGCAAACCGGAATTCCGACGACTTTGCTGTGCGCTAACGGAGCTGTGGAGTACGACCCAACAAGTGGAACAATCAACCAACTGGCCACACTCGATTTGGATAATGCCCGAGATCTTCTTATCGAGATCAGACAAGCATTCCCTGAAGCTGGTTTCTGCGCTGAGATGGGCAGCGACTTTGTCGCTGAACGCAGGTGGCTTGAACTGGCGTCTCGTCCAGCAGATAGCAAGATCGTGGATGTTGTGCCTCTACTGAATGAGCGCGTCCACAAGTTATTGATCAACTTGCCAGATATATCAGCGGATGAAACATTGAGTCTCATCGACCCGTTGCTTAGGGGGCGAGCAAACGCAACGCATGCAGGGCTTCCTTTTGTTGAGTTGATGCCTCCTGGTGTCGATAAAGCTTTTGGGCTCAAAAGACTGTGTGATGAGCGACGAATCAGCGCTATGGAAGTAGTGGCTTTCGGGGACATGCCTAATGACGACGCAATGCTGCAATTCGCTGGTTGGGGGGTTGCTGTTGGAAACGCTCACAATTCAACTCAAAATGCGGCCAATGAGATCACCGATTCGAACGTAAACGATGGAGTTGCAAAGGTGCTCGAAAGGATGATGGGCGTCTAGCCAATACCGTTTTCAAGTAACTCGACTAACGCTAAATGCACCAGCTCTATTTCATGTCGTTCAACAAACTCGCCTTGGGTATGAGCCAGCGATGCATCGCCCGAACCGAAGTTTGAAGCAGGTATTCCGTGGGAGGCAAACCTAGCAACGTCTGTCCATCCCAACTTGGCTCTAACTTCCAGCTCGTTACGCGAAATGAGAGCGTCGAGCAAGGGGTGTTTCAGAGCTGGCGTCGCTGGTGGGGCATGATCATCGATAGTCAACTGATCACATTCCAGGCACAGTTGCGCAACGTGTGCTTCGGCTTCTTCGGGACTTCGGTCTGGGGCATATCGATAGTTGATCGTGATAGTCGCTTCGTCGGGAACGACATTCCCTGCAACTCCTGCTTCAACCCGTACCGCTTGCATCGCCTCGCGATATTCGCACCCATCGACAACTGGTCGACGGCCGACGTATTCGTCCAACGCTTGCAAAAGGCTACTGAGCCTATGAATCGCGTTGCGTCCTTTCCATGGGCGAGCTGTATGGGCTCGTTCGCCCTTATAGAGAGCCTTGATTCTAAGAGTTCCTTGACATCCCGCTTCGATCACTGCCGATGTCGGCTCTCCTAGCAACGCCACATCACCTTGAACGAGATCTGGATGTGTTTCAAACAGATGTTTAAGTCCATTGTGCTCGGCGGCTACTTCTTCACAAGGATAAAAGACGAAGGTCGCATCCACGGCAAGGTCCTTGAGTGCTAAAGCTGTAGCAAGTTGCGCTGCAAGTCCCCCTTTCATGTCGCAAGCACCTAATCCGTAAAGCCGATCTCCTTCAATGCGTGCGTGTTGATTGTCGTTCGCGGGAACGGTGTCAAGATGGCCTGCTATCACGAGGCGGTGTTGTCGTCCTAGCTCCGATTTGGCGATCACACTGTCACCGATTCGGTGCACGTCGAATTGGGATTCGTTCCTTAGCCGACGCTCGAAGAAGTCCGCTATCGCAGTCTCTTGATGGCTTTCCGAGGGAATGTCTACAAGCTCTGCGGCTAAATCCAGAAGGTCCATCACTACTGCAAGGTTACGGCTTAGCGACGTCAGATTTATGGGTTAGCGAGCCGTTGTTCTACAAGAGCGATCCGGTCATCGGTTTGAACCGCAGCTATTCGGACATACCCGGCACCAGATGGCCCATAGAATTCGCCTGGGGAGGCCAATAAGCCAACTTCTTCTAGTAGCCGTTGAACAAATCGCCACGCATCTCCATCAGGGGCTGGTACCCACAGGTAGAAACCACCCTGAGGCAGAGGTGCCTCTACACCCATCTCAGCGATAACAGTCGACAAACGTGTAAGACGGTTCCAATAGATCTCTCGTTGCTGTTCTACATGTGCCTGGTCCGATAATGCAGCAAGCGCAGCGGCTTGTGCTGGTCCTGGCACCATAAAGCCCGCATGTTTTCGTACTTCCCGCAAGTAGTCGACGATTGCTGAGTCTCCGGCATAGAAACCGACTCGAACACCTGCAAGGTTTGATCGTTTGGAGAGTGAGTGAACTGCTACGACGCCTTGAGTACCTGACGAAAGTATCGTTCGTGGCGGTCCGTCCCAGGTGAACTCGCAATAACATTCGTCGCTGAACACTGGGACGCCATGCGCTCGGCCCCATTTTGCGGCTACTTCTAGGTCATCTAATCCCCCGGCTGGGTTACCCGGAGTATTGACCCACAGCAACAGTGCTCGTTCTTTGTCTTCGTCTGTAACAGCATCAAGTTGAATCGACCAGTCATCATTGACTGGCACAGGTACCGCTCTACATCCAGCAAGGGTGGCACCCATTTCATAACTGGGGTAACTAACGGCCGGATATAGGACAGTGTCCCGATCGGGGTTGCGTAATTTCATCCAATGTGGCAGCCCCGCTACAAATTCTTTCGTTCCCACCGCCGCAGCTACCTCCGAAGCGGCATCCACCTGACAGCCAAGCCGAGCGTCGAACCATGTGGTGATTTGCTCTCGTAAAGCTGGTGTTCCTATTGATGGAGGGTAACTCCGCTCGCTGTCGGAAAATGCAAGGGCGTCGACTACAGACTGCGGAGGGGGGTCGATGGGTGTCCCTATCGAGCAGTCAACAATCCCACCTTTGTGGTGGTCAGCTAATGGTTTAAGTTCATCGAGCCGGTCATACGGATACGGCGGCGGAGAGAAGCCCTTTGCGTTAGTCATACTGTTCCCCCGAATGTACGTGTTCGATGAACTCCGATAGGAGTTCCCGTGAAACTTCATCTAGCCGGGCCTGGATCAACGTTCCTTCTTCTTGATGCTGTTCCAAAAGGACCTCGCCCTCGCGGTGCACTGCCGCGACTACATCTCCGCGGCTCCACGGAATCCGCAACTCCACCACGCTAGTAAGGCTTCTGAGACGATCCCCTATTGAGATAAGTAGATGATCTAGCCCGTCACCGGTGCGGGCGGAGAAAGCCAGCGAGCCTTCGTGACGATAAAGCAAATGGTGAAATCCTTCTTTTTCCGCTTGGTCGCTTTTGTTGAATGCCAGAAGTTCCGGCACGTCTCCGGCACCAATTTCTCTTAGCACCGAACGGACGGCATTCATCTGACCTTCAGGGTCTGGACCTGCTCCATCGACTACGTGCAACAGCAGGTCGGCCTCTGCGACTTCTTCCAGTGTGGATTTAAACGCCTCCACCAATCCAGTAGGCAGTTTCTGAATAAATCCGACGGTGTCTGTGACCAGCACAGTCTCGCCGCCTGGGAGTTGCAATCGGCGAGTCGTAGCATCAAGAGTCGCAAAGAGCCGATCTTCCACGAGCACTTCGGCCCCGGTTAAACGATTCAGCAACGTACTTTTGCCTGCGTTTGTATACCCAACAATCGCGACAGTGTGAAATCGAGACCGTCGGCGAGATTTGCGTTGGTTTTTTCTTGTGCGGCGGAGACCAGTTAAGTCTTTTTCTAACTTCGCCAAACGTCTCTGAATTCGGCGTCGATCAACCTCTAACTGGGTCTCTCCCGGCCCTCGGGTGCCGATACCACCACCTTGTTGACTTAGTTGATCGCCGCGACCCCGCAATCTGGGGAGTCGGTACTTGAGTTGAGCCAACTCAACTTGAGCCTTTCCTTCAAGTGTCGTCGCGTTTTGGGCAAAAATGTCCAGGATCACTGCTGTGCGATCCAACGCTGTTCGCTTCAAAATTTTCTCTAGGTTGAACTGTTGAGCGGGGCTTAACTCATCGTCGAAGACCACCGTATCGGCGTCAGCCCCATCGGAAGTTTCTTGAATTTCAGTCGCTTTGCCTTTACCGACGTAGGTAGCCGGATCGGGGGCTTCTCGCTTCTGAATGACTCGATCGACGGGATCAGCGCCGGCTGTGTCGACCAGTTGGGCGAGCTCATCCAAATTGGCGTCTACCTGATCATCGGAGGCACCGGGAAACTGAACCCCGACAAGAACAATTTGTTCGCGAAAGGAACGGTCGATGAGGCCGGTCGATTCCCCTGCAAATTCACCAAATCCGCCTCGATGACTGCTCTCCTCGTCACGGTGCTCATCGGACCTGGTCATGTGAACACTTCAATAGCCCCGATGTAGACCGCCGGTCCAACAAGAACTGGATCTTCTTCAATCAACACCTTTACGTTGCCACCGGGCATGTTGACTCGCACTTGTTCGCCAACAAGGCCCCACTGACATGCGCGAACGGCAGCCGCTGTTGCTCCGGTTCCACACGCTCGAGTCACCCCAACACCGCGTTCCCAAACGACCATATCGAGAGCGTTTGGATCGTTCTCTCTGACGGAGATGAACTCGACATTTATGCCTTCGGGATAGAACGCCTCGTAGTAAGGGCCGATAGTTGCTATGTCGACGAGGTCTTGATCTTCAACCGCGATGACTAGGTGGGGATTTCCGAGATCGGCCGTGGCAGCAAGAGATGATCCGATCTCATTCAGAATGTCCTCGTGAACTCCTGGGCCAGGACCCACCGGCCCCATTTCGACTCTTACTTGGGCTTCGCGTTGGTCTCCGTCGATAGCGACGGTGCGGCGACCCCCAGCAGTGTCGATTTCGAGAGACGTCGGTCCAGTGTTATTGGCCATCGCGTGCGCTTGCGCAAGACAGCGAATGCCATTTCCACTCATTTCTGCTTGAGAGCCGTCCGCGTTGTGGAGCACCATCGTTAAGTCGGCTCCGTCGCTCCCCGGTAGTCCAAGTAAGAGACCGTCTGCTCCGATGCCAGTCCGTCGGTCACAGAGTTGTGCAGCTAGCTCTTCGATCTCGCGAGGTACATCACGCGTAAGTGCGACGAGAAAGTCGTTTCCTAAGCCATGGTGTTTTGTTAGTCGCATAGCAAGCTCCTGCACCATTGTCCCAGTTCTTTGGCTCATAACTGCGATGAAATTTCATTAATCACTGATGTGAGTTGACTTCTTGGCACCCACTCAACGCGCGGGTCGCGCTTAAACCAACGTTGCTGTCGACGAGCAAAGCGTTTAGTTCGTTGTATCGCTAGCTGTAAGGCCTCATCGAGTGATGTCTGACCTCGAATGTGAGCGAGCAGTTCTTTGTAGCCAAGTGCCTGGCTTGCGGTAACCGAGAGCTCGATTTCCGCTAAGCCTCGAACTTCGTCCAAAAAGCCAGCTTCCATTTGATCTCGATAGCGACGCTCTATTCGTTCATCAAGTTCGCTACGTTCTATTTCGATGCCCAAAATTCGGTATGGAACTTGTGGGTAGCTATTCAAACCTGGTCCGAATGATGAGAAGGGGCGTCCGGTGCCCAGAGTGACTTCTAATGCTCGTATGATGCGCCGTCGATTGTTGTTCTCCATGCGACTCGCGCCGATTGGATCGAGATCTGCGAGTCGACGGTGAAGTAGTTCAGTTTCGGGGTCTGCCTCTAACTCTTCGGCGATTTCAGGAAACCTCGGAGGGGGCGTAAGGCCGTCGACTACACCTCTCACGTATAGGCCTGTTCCTCCAACTAGGAGGGGAACACCGTTACGTTGATCAATACCTTTTCGAGCTGATGCATGAGCCTCTTGGAAGTCAACCAAGGTAAAGGTTTCATGCGGATCAACTAAATCAATTAGATGATGTCGTACTTCAGCCTGCTCCTGGCTAGAAGCTTTCGCTGTGCCTATATCCATGCCTCTGTACACCTGCATCGAGTCGATCGACAACAACTCGACGGTCTTGACGTGATGCGCAATTTCCATCGCGAACGCGGACTTTCCACATGCGGTTGGCCCAACTACGACAATGGGCTGCGCCGTCAGTCGCTCTATGGCAGTCAGGAAGACGCCACCGGTATTCGCGTTTTATGTTTCGCAGGCGCAGTTACTTCCAACAACTCGCCGATGAGGTTGAAGGTACGTGCTCCTGTTACAAGAACTCGGGCATAGCTTCCCGGTCGAATGATGTCTTGAGCAGGAAAGTGGACCAGTCGGTTGTGACGTGTACGGCCGGTGAGCATGCCGCTGTCGCGTTTAGAGCGGCCCTCGACGATGACTTCTTCATCACACCCAACTCTTGTTTGGTTGCTGTGAAGACTTGACCGTTCAATAACCTGACGCAAGCGTTCCATTCGTTCTGCAGCAACATCCTGCGGTATGTATTGATCCACTAACTCAGCTGCCTCAGTCCCGGGTCGCGGTGAGTAGATGAAAGTGAATGCATTATCAAATTGGACTTCAGCCGCTACTTCCAGCGTCTTTTCGAAGTCATCATCGCTTTCGCCCGGAAAGCCGACGATTATGTCGGTGGTCACTGCTAAGTCAACGATTCGCCGTCTAGCGTCCACGATTTTCGTCAAATACTTATCGGCTGTGTAACCCCGGTGCATGGAGGCCAATATCTCGTCACTGCCAGATTGCAAAGGCAAATGGAGGTGCTCACACACCTCGGGGACCTCAGCCATAACGTCGATAGTTTCAACGCGCAGATCTTTAGGGTGGGGACTGGTATAGCGGACTCTTCGAATTCCCTCTATCTCCGACACCGACCGAAGCAGATCGGCAAAAAGTGGTCGGGCGGTGCGACGGCCTTCTATCCACGACCGGCCAACAAGTAGTTCCGAATCGTCCCGTAGTTCTGAACCTCGCAGCTTGAGGGTGAGGTCACGGCCATAGCTATTCACGTTTTGGCCCAGGAGGGTGACTTCCGTAACCCCATTCGACGCTAATTGTCCAACTTCGTGCACGAGCTCGCCGTAGGGACGAGAAATCTCTTTGCCTCTTACTGCTGGCACTATGCAAAAGGCACACGAATTGTCGCAGCCGATCTGAATGGTGACCCATGCTGCATGATTGGCGTCTCGTTTTACGGGAAGCGCTGACGGGAACGCTTCAGATTCTTCCAGGATTTCAGTTAGGGGCCCGTTAGCTCGAGCTTCTGTGAGCAGCTCGGTTGCGCGGCCGACGTTGTGAGTCCCAAAGACCACATCTACGTGGGGTGCTCTTTCTCTTATCGTCTCTCGGTCTTTTTGTGCGAGACATCCTCCGACTGCAATTTGCAGGTCCGGCCGCTCTTCTTTGAGCTTTTTGAGATTCCCTAGCTGTCCGTAGAGCTTGTTATCTGCGTTTTCTCGGATACAGCAGGTGTTGAGGACGATGACATCAGCATCATCGAAAGATTCGGCTTCTTCCATGCCGTCCGTTTCGAGTAGACCCGCGATCCGTTCCGAGTCGTGTTCATTCATTTGACACCCGTAAGTGCGCACGAAGTAGCGACCGTTCACCCCTCTAAGGCTATTGGGCAACTGGACAAGGTGAACTCACTTGCGGCGGAATAGCTCAGAGAATCTCTCAGTTCTTACCTGTGAGTGAATGCAAAGTGCTCTGACATCTTGTCTCTGATTTCTGACATGTGGTCGAGGTATTGCTTCATGGTTCCGTTGTAATTGCCGTCTTGGCGTCGATTTTCTGCGCCCTCAAAGTTGTAATAACCCGGTGTGCAGTCGCGATTTCTACTTGTTTTCCCACGGTGGGCGATTACTTCTTGCACCCAACGCTCTTCAGCGTCATAAGTGCAGTCCAAACTATGGATCTCATTTTGTCGAACAAAGTCGATGCATTCGGCTATATGTTCGCCTTGGCTGTTAAGCACGTCCGTCAGATTGAAAGCGAAGAACGCCTGATAGCCGCCCATTATGAAAAGGTTGGGATACCCATGGGAATGTATTCCGAGCAGGGTACGAATTCCGTCCGAGTACTTAATGTTTAAGTCTTGGCCATCTTCGCCAATGATCTGGTTATATATCCCGGTTTGTTGCACTTCGAATCCGGTCGCATATATCAGTACATCCAACTCGTATTGCTTCCCGTCAAACTCGGGGCCGGCCGCATTAATTTGACTGATGCCTTCGCCCTTGGTGTCGACCAGAGTGACATTGGGTCGGTTGAACGACGGCAAATATTCGTTATGGAAACAGGGGCGTTTACACATCAGCATGTACCAAGGTTTTAGGGATTCAGCTGTTTGGGGGTCTTGTACAACCTCGTCAATGCGTTTGTGGATTCGCATCATCGCGTCAATATTGGCGTTTTCTTGGCGCTGAATCTTTTCCTCACGCGACATGGCAGCTCGTTTGGCTTTGACCGCGTCGGGTACTCGGGGTCCTTCAATCGCTCGAGCTCTTCGTTGCGCCTGCCATCCAGATTCCAAACCTGCGGCCCATTCGGGGTCGGTTTCCCAATCATCTCTTACGTCTATTGAGGATGGGGTGCGTTGAAAGACGTACAACTCTTTCGATGCTTTCGCTAATTCAGGGATAGCTTGCACAGCGCTTGCTCCAGTCCCGATGATGCCGACTCGTTTATCGGCAAGGTTCTGGAGATTGTCGCCGGTGTATTCGTAATCCCAGCGAGATGTGTGAAACGAGTGACCGCCAAATGTCTCGATGCCATCAATCTTTGCAAGTTTCGGTTTCGACAGTGTGCCGTTGGCGCAGACGACAAAGCGCGCTCGAATGCTGTCCCCTCGGTCAGTTCCGACCAGCCAAACTTCCTCTTCTTCGTCCCAAACTGTTGACGTAACCGTGGTCCCAAACACCGCTAGGTCGTAAAGGTCAAACCGTTCCGCGATGGTTTTGCAGTATTGGTAGATCTCTTGACCACCTGCATAATGGCGGCTGGGTACATAGCCGGTCTCGTCCAGCAGCGGCAAGTAGTCATACGCGACCACGTCGCAGGCGACCCCGGGATATCTATTCCAATACCAGGTCCCTCCTACGTCAGCGCCGCGTTCAACAATTCGTATGCTCTCGACGCCCTTCTCTCTGAGTCGCGCGGATGTAAGTAGCGCCGAAAATCCGCCTCCTATAAAGAGCACCTCGACCGAATCGTTAAGCCTCTCGCGCTCTTCTACTTGCTGACCGTAAGGATCGGTCGCATATTTCGCTAGTTCACCAGTGAGATCTGAGGTATAGCTATCGGTTCCGGGAGGGCGGTAATCCAAGCGCAGGTCGCGTTCCTCAGCGAACTTTTCCTTGATCTGGTCGTAGTACTCCTGAGGTGGTCGATCTTGACTGTCGCGGCTGTAATCAAAGTTGAAAATGTTTTGCGGCTTGTCTTGCTTCTTCGCCATCAGACTCTTTCCTGGAGAACGTTTGATTGCGTTCAAAGCTATAGCGCTAGGACCTCGCGTGATTGCTTGGTAGCAGATTTTGCTTCAGTTAATTGCCACTTCTTTTGCTAATGAAGTTGGCGGCGAATCCCTAGGCGACGCTTCTGCGGTGGTTATTCGTCCGCGACGTCAACAGTCTCTTCAGCTTCCGACTCTGTGTCTGGGACTTCAGCTTCGGTGCCTAAATCGCCGATTCCTAATTGGGATCTAATGCGGCCATCGATTTCAACCATGACTTCCGGATTATCGGTGAGGAACTGTTTGGCGTTTTCTCGACCCTGTCCGAGCTGCTCTCCTTCATAGGTGTACCAAGCACCGGACTTCTTAACGATTCCTTGTTCCACCCCAACATCTACCAGTGAGCCCTCACGGCTAATGCCTTTCCCGTACATAATGTCGAATTCAGCTTGCCGAAATGGAGGCGCGACTTTGTTTTTCACAACTTTGATGCGAGTTCGCCCGCCAGTGATTTCGCCGTCAGACTTGATGGCTTCGATCCGGCGAATATCTATCCGAACCGACGAATAGAACTTCAACGCTCGCCCACCTGGTGTCGTCTCAGGACTACCAAACATGACACCAATTTTCTCTCTGAGCTGGTTGATGAAGATAACAATGGTTTTAGTTTTATTTAGATTCGCGGTCAGTTTGCGTAACGCTTGCGACATGAGGCGGGCTTGCAAACCAACATGAGTGTCGCCCATCTCCCCTTCAATTTCAGCCCTTGGCGTTAAAGCAGCGACCGAGTCGATGACCACCACATCAACTGCTCCTGAACGGATAAGCATGTCGGTAATCTCAAGGGCTTGCTCTCCAGTATCGGGTTGAGAAATAAGGAGTTCATCAACATCAACACCAATATTTTGAGCGTAATCAGGGTCCATCGCATGTTCGGCGTCGACATAAGCGCAGATACCACCGGTACGTTGAGCTTCCGCTACGACATGCATCGCCAACGTAGATTTTCCTGATGCTTCGGGACCGTAGACCTCAACGACACGGCCTCTGGGAAGCCCCCCAATGCCAAGAGCCATATCGATCGCCAAACTGCCTGTCGAGACAGCTTCAACTTTCATTTGGCCTCGTTCACCCATCTTCATGACTGCGCCCTCGCCAAATTGACGTTCAATCTGCGACAGTGCCATATCGAGTGCTTTTTCTCGTTCCACGCTGCATGTCCTCCTCGGACTGGTATTTCGGCCTCATGTGAAGCCAACTTCGTCAACAGGGTCAAATAGCTAACCCCGATGGTGGAAACCGTACGAATGGGGTCGGACCCCGAAAATGTGCGGACAGAATTAAAGTACATACGAACACTTGTTCGGTCAAGTATCGAACACATGTTCTTAGAGGAAAGATCTTGAGCATTCTGTATCTGAACCCGCGAGACTCTGGCGATGAGCACTTACCTAGCTGACAGTGATTTTGAACTCTTACAGATCGAGCGCACGGGTGGCGTTGCCTTTGTCACCGTGGATGCCCCACCCATGAATGTCATGACTCCCCCACTTTTTAGGGAATTAGCAAAATTCGGCGCCCAAGTTGCGGAAGACGATTCAGTTCGAGTGGTTGTACTGAGAAGCGACGACCCGGATTTTTTCATCGCCCATTTTGATGTTTCGGCCATCCTGGAATTCCCCGTTGAAGGTCCCGCCGAGAAACCCGAAAAACTTGAGGGATTTCATCTCATGTGCGAGACCTACCGAACCATGCCCAAGGTCACCATCGTAGAGATCGGAGGCCGAGTGGGCGGCGGCGGGAGTGAGCTCTCTATGTCCTGTGACATGCGTTTTGGGGCTTTGGGGAAAACTGTCATCAACCAAATGGAGGTTCCTATCGGAATTCTTCCCGGAGGGACCGGCACTCAACGCTTACCGCGTCTAGTTGGGAGGGGTCGCGCCATGGAAATAGTTTTAGGGGGAGTAGACGTGGATGCCGAGACAGCCGCGGATTGGGGCTACCTCAACCGAGCCTTACCTCCTGAAGAGTTGCGTCCTTACGTCAATGAACTGGCCCTGCGCATAGCCGGCTTTCCTCCTACTGCAGTCGCGTTGGCCAAAGAAGCTGTCAATAACGCTGACACCATGCCTCTCAACGAAGGTTTGATGGAAGAGCGTTACCTCTTTCAGCGTCTTCTCAGGACCGATGAGGCGGAACCTGCAATGCGCAGCTTCTTAGAAGTTGGCGGCCAAACCCGGGAAGCAGAGAAACGAATGGGGCAGCTAGTCACCGAAGTTGACTGGTCATAACCGCTATCTCATACAGGTAGAGGTTACGAACGAAAAGCGGGCGCTACTTGCTCAATGAAAAGATCCATTGACTCTTTTTTGCGTTCGAGCGGCCCAAAAGTGAAATCCGGCACAATTAACTCGTCCAGACCCACCTCTGCGTACTCTCCGACTATGTCGATAACTTCCGTTGGGGTTCCGACGATGGTGGCACGACCAAAGTCTGTGTCTCGGAAGCGCTCTAGTTTCTCCTCATTGTCCGCTATGAACATCAAAGCGCACGCCGATCGTTCAATTTCGGCTGGGTCGCGCCCGACATCATCGCAATGGGCGTCAAGTACCTGACATAGTTCTGCGATATCGGAGGGCATGCCCCAGTAGTTCCATTCATCAGCATGGATGGCCGCCGTGCGCAACGTACGTTTACGTCCGCCACCGCCAATCATCAGAGGGATCTTGGTTTGGACTGGTTTCGGATCAAGCGGAGCGTCGACAATGGTGTAGTGATCGCCTTGATAATTGGTGCGATTGTTCGAAAGTAGCGAAGTAACGATCTCGACCGCTTCGTCAAGACGATCCAGGCGGCCTTTGACAGTAGAGAACTCAAAGCCATATTTCTCGTGCTCATTTTCTTGCCAACCAGCGCCAAGCCCAAGCACCACTCGTCCGCCAGATATGTGATCAACAGTTGCAGCGATTTTCGCTGTAAGTGCTGGGTTTCTATAAGTATTCCCTGCTACCAGCGGCCCTATTCTGACTCGCGGCACGCTTGCGGCAATAGCAGCCAAAATCGACCAAGCTTCATGAATTGGTTGGTCAACGTTTTCCTCGTTGGGCATGAAGTGGTCCGCGTACCAAATGCCGTCCCAGCCTGTGCTTTCCGCATAGCGGCAGCCTTCTAGGGTGTCCTGCCATGTTTGACCATTGCCTGTCCAGAAACTAAATCGCATTCGAACAGCCTGTCAGATGTCGTTGCTATGCGCAGAAACATCCAGAGGAATTAGTGACGTTGAGTCGACGAGGGTGTGCGTCGCTCCGGTTGAGCCAATGACGCTTTCCATCAACATCAGTCGTTCGACTCGAAAGTTTCCTTGGACTGTTGCACCTGCCAAGTTCGGAACAAAGTCGCTCTTAGTCCGACCAAGGGTGATGTGACCCACAAAGGGCAACTGTTGTTTCGGGGCTAATCTGCCTGTCGACTGCCGAACATTCTCGGCTAATCGGGAAAGCCCCTGGACGGGCACAACGAGATGTCGATCTCCAAATTGTGTGACTCGCGGCCCTAGAGCACCAATCGTCTGGGCAGCCTCGATTTTCGCGAAACGATCACGTAATTCATCTAAGTTCACTGCATCAAAGAACTGCATCGTTATATGCCATTGCTCAGGCTGAACCCATTTAACGTCAGCCTGGCTGCGGTCAAGCTGTAACAGCATTTTCTTAGTTTGTTCGTCCAGCGGAGCTGATATGAAAGCTCTGGCCACGACTAAGGGCGAAGCCCTTGTAGATGCAGTCTTAGAAGATTCAGCAGTGAGATGACGCTGAATTGCCTAATCCGTTCGAGATCACCTGGAAGCTGCACCTGTTCCACAGTTTCAAAGCCCTCCATCGAAACGGCCAACCAAGCGGTACCAAACGGTTGAGACTCCGTCGCACGAGCTGGATCTTCTATTGAGGTCGTCGCTATACCAACGTCTGATAGGAGAATCCCGCGCGCAACGCGCGCCATTTGCATCGCTGCGTCATCGGGCTGCCATGACGCCGGATCGCCTTTCAATAAATACGACAAAATTCCGGGACCTCGGGCCACTACACCCCCCGCAAACGCCCCCGTCCCATTTCTAGCTGTCGAAAGCCGGTGAGCGAGATATCCACCTGTTGTCGTCTCAATCGCGCCAAGAGTTAGTCCTTGCTGCGCGAGCTGAGTGAGAACCGTTGATTCCATATTGTCTTCGTCCACTGCAAATACCAGATCGCCCAGCAAGCGGCGGAGGGCTTCTTCTTCCTCACGGAGAATGTCTTCCACTTCACCAGAAGTTTCAGCCTTTGCTGTTATCCGAACCTTTATTCCTTCGACTCCACTCGCGAGGAATGCCAAAGTCGGATTTCCTGCTGTTTCCAGTTCGGCGATTCGCGGACTCAGGAGCTCGGCTAGTCCTGACTCACTCTGGCCCCATGTCCTTAAAACTCTGCTCTCGATTACCGATGTAACCCCTGACCGCTGCTGCAGATCCGGCAAGATGGTCCCTAGCACCATTTCTTTCATTTCGTAAGGAACACCGGGGACCGCGTATATAACTTTGTCGTCCCCTCCAGGAATAGCGACGGGTACCACTAGGCCAGGAGCGGTTCCGGGCTGCTGCTCTATTGTATGAGCGCCTTCTGGGACCATTGCTTGGCGGAGGTTGTTTTCGGGCATGTCGCGCCCTCGACTTCGAAACATATCTCTGATGCGATCAGCGATCACTTCGTCCAGAACCAGGTTGGAGTTGACGACACTGGCTATTACCTCCCTGGTGATGTCGTCTTGGGTTGGTCCGAGCCCACCGCAAACAATGATCGCGTCACTCCGCTCTAGGCCCAACCGCAAGGCTTCTTCTATGCGAGACCAGTTGTCGCCAACTTTGGTTTGGTGATGACTGTCGATTCCCGCCAGTGCTAGCTGCTCACCCATCCAGGACGAGTTCGTATCAACGATCTGGCCTAGCAACAGCTCTGTACCTACGGCGATAATTTCACAATTCATTTCTTGACCTTATTGTTCTTCTCCAACGCAACTACATGCTCGGCATGTTTAAGACAGTCCACAAAAAGCTAGACATCCTTCCCTAATTGCGCTTTAGCTATTCTTCGAGCACCAGCGAGATATGCGATTCCGGTTTGGACCGTCAAGAGCACAGCTGTCCACAGCGTCGCCGTGGCCACCCAATGAGCCGATTCCGCAATCGGCGGAATAACGCCGAACCCGATGGCCCACAGTTGAACAAAGGTCTTCCATTTCGCCATCTTGGTTGCTGGCACCGTAATACCGCGACGTCCAGCTTGGGAGCGGTAGGCACTAATCGCTAGCTCTCTAACCGCGATTATTGCTACTGGTAGCCAATGGAACTGCTCGTTTGCTACAAGAGCGAACATGCCCCCTAACACAAGCACTTTGTCGGCGAGTGGATCCAGAAACGCTCCAGACCGTGTAGCTCCTTGCCGTCGCGCGAGCCAGCCATCGACGAAGTCAGACATACCAATTGCGAATCCAACAGCGAAGGTCAGCCAAGATGGCTCCTGAGTGGCTATCAGCAACACGAATACCGGAGTAGCGAGTATGCGCGCTACCGTCACAAAGTTTGCGGGAGTCGCTAATGCTGTTGGCCCGTAGGTCGGTTCCGGGTCATCGTTTTCTTCCATTATTGGGCTTCCACTTTTACAGCTTCGATATCAGGGCCCTCTGACTGAACAACAACTACATCACAGATCTCTCCGGGATTGAGGTCGGAGGGGACTCGAACCACCCCATCAATTTCTGGTGCTTCCCTATGAGAACGGCCTATTCCTTCACTATCAATCAACACTTCGATTGTTTGCCCCACGATCGCATCACGGCGTGTAGCGGTTATTACATCCTGAGTTTCACTCAACTCGGCATGGCGTTCCCGCATTAGTCCTGCTGGGATCTGATTATCAAGAGACGTCGCGTAGGTGCCTTCTTCGGGTGAGTAAGTGAAAAAGCCACACCAGTCCAGTTGCGCTTCTTCTAACCAGTCCAACAACTCCGCTTGATCATCTTCTGTTTCCCCTGGATACCCAACAATAAAATTCGATCGGAAAGTCGCCTCGGGACACATTTCGCGGATTCGCCCAATCCTTTCTAGGAATTTTTCTCCGTTGCCCCAACGCCTCATCCGCCTCAAATGTCCCCGGGACACGTGCTGTAAGGACAAATCGAAGTAAGGCACCCCACTCGCCAAGATCGCTTCTATGAGCTCGTTCGACAAATCAGATGGGTACAAATACAGAAGCCGTACCCGGTCGACGACTTTCGCTGCCGCTTCTACCAGCGAGACAATTGAACCGCGCTTTCCTATGTCCGAGCCGTAGCTAGCAAGATCCTGCGCGACCAGGACAGCCTCCCGAACGCCCAAGTCTTCTATCTCCCGCAATATGGACTCTGAGTCGCGGCTCCGCTGGGGACCTCGAAAAGAAGGGATGGCGCAGAAGCCGCATGCTCTGTCACACCCCTCGGCAATTTTCACATATGCCCATGGAAGATCTGAGGCCGGCCGGCGCAAGTTAAGCAAATCGAATTGCGGCGCTTCAGCCTCGGCTATCGCAGACAGCCCATCTGGCCGAGTTCGAAAATTGACCGGCACTCCAAAACCGGCCACTCGATCCACCTCCGGTAGGGCTTCAGCAAGCTCAACCCCATACCGCTCCGCCATGCAACCCGTCACAACAATCCGAGAATCAGCGGAACGCTCACTGTCCAAAGCCAAAATAGTGTTAATTGATTCTTCTCTCGCTTCTTCAATAAATGCACACGTATTGACGACCACCAAATCCGCGACAGACGGGTCGTCTGTGGGAGTAAGGCCCTCATCAATAAGCGATCCGGCAATCTTGTCGGAATCAACCTGGTTCTTGGGGCACCCTAAAGTATGGAGGTGGAAGCTCTGCGCAGATGGCGTCATCACACCTCTAGGGTACGACTTAACAACAGTTAGTCGATCTGAAATGAGAGCTAACATCAAGATATGAACGCGGGTCCTCCTGTATCCGAAAAGGAGCGGACTCAATTTGCTATCGAAGGCATGAGTTGCACCGCGTGCGCCGCTCGCATCGAAAGCGCTCTAAAAGACGTGCCGGGAGTCGAAACGGCCTACGTTAACTTCGCTACAGCAAGCTCACTGGTCCGCCACACGAGCCAGGTTGATCCCTCAGCAATAACTCAGATCGTGACGCAGTTGGGTTACCAAGTTCGCCACGATGGTGACCGGCAATCGATTCAAGAGTCACATGAAGCAACACTCAAGAAACGAGCTGCTCCCGCCCTGTTAATAGCAGCATTCGCGATGATCACAATGTTTATTCAATTTCCCGCCAGCAGCTGGATCTTGGCTTCATTATCTACCTTGAGTGTCTGGTGGGCAGGCTGGAGCTTTCACCGCTCCGCGCGCTTACAAATTGCGCAAAGGGCTCTAGCCATGGACACCTTGGTTTCGCTCGGAACCATCGCCGCATGGGGCTGGTCAATGGTGGTTCTAATTGTAAACGCAGACCAAAACCTTCATTTCGGAGGCGCTACTTCGATAATCGGACTCGTTTTACTTGGAAAGTGGTGGGAAGCACGCGCAATACGGGCGTCGGGAGATTCCTTACGAGCACTCGCGAATATGGCTCCCAAGTGGGCAAACCTAAGAGACGGCACTGAAATAAGCGCTTACGACCTGGCAGTCGGCATGGAATTCATCGTCGCTCCCGGAGAACGTGTAGCCACCGACGGTCGAATTATTGAAGGTTCGTCCAGTGTCGATGCTTCTCAATCCACTGGAGAGTCAACACCAATTGAGGTGACACCAGGATCAGAGGTTGCCGGAGGCGCACTGAACGGCGACGGCGCGCTAGTCGTCAAAGCTACTGCGGTTGGACAAGATACCGAGTTAGCCAGGGTCGCGAGACTCGTCGAGGAAGCACAAGCCACGCAGGCTCCCATTCAGCGCCTGGCCGACAAGGTGGCAGCCAAATTTGTGCCATTGGTACTGGGAATCGCCTTCGGGACATTCATTATTCGTTGGTTACTTGGTCACGGCATTAACGACGCTCTGATCGCAGCAGTTGCTGTTCTCGTAGTCTCATGCCCTTGCGCATTTGGTCTTGCCACTCCCCTGGCGGTGCTCGTTGGAACCGGTCGAGCAGCACAGTTGGGAATAGTCGTAGCGGGTGCACACGTGTTGGACTCCTCGCGAACTGTGGACACCGTGGTCTTCGACAAGACGGGCACGATCACTGACGGTCACCCGTCGATTATTGAGGCCAACGTTCCATTCGATCAGGACATCCTCTTCTCACTAGCTGGCACTCTCGAATCTCGTTCTGGTCATCCCCTCAGCAGAGCTTTCGATTCCTTTAGAGACGCAGATGCCGACGTAAAGAATTTTGTTAGCCACCCAGGTAAGGGGATCACAGGTCTAGTGAACGACATCGAATTTAGGGTCGGGAAAGCCGAACTTTTTGACGAAGTTCCATCAGAGTTATCCCTTTCAAATTCGGACGGCACACCCGTTTATTTAGGTCGAGGAGCCACAGCAGAAGGAGTGGTCCTAGTCGGTGATCAAATTCGACCTACTAGTACAGAAGCCATCAAATTGCTCCACAGCCTCAACCTCGATGTGATTTTGCTGTCAGGTGACAGGCATTCCATAGCTCAACACGTCGGGCAAGTCGTAGGAATCGAAGACGTTGTTGCGGAGGTTCTACCTGAAGAGAAACAAAGCCACATATCAACGCTGCAGTCTCAAGGCAGATGTGTCGCAATGGTTGGCGATGGCGTCAACGACACTCCAGCGCTAGCGGCAGCAGATCTTGGTATTGCGCTTCAGTCCGGAACAGACGTGGCGCGAAATACCGCTGATATAACCATAATGACCGATGACCCGCGAGCAGTCGCCGACGGGATCGCATTGTCACGCCAAACCCTGAACACGGTAAAAGCCAATTTAGCTTGGGCATTTTCCTACAATCTCGTTGCCCTCCCACTCGCACTAACGGGAACGCTCTCACCTACCCAAGCGGCCGTAGCCATGGCTCTTTCATCTTTCTTGGTCGTCATAAACAGCATGCGACTTCGCAAATTCCCTAGCCTCAGTAGCCCCGTTTATCAAACAGCTAACTGAGGCCCAAAATTCCCGTTCTGACCTGCTCCGTCGGAGTTGTCGCATACTTAGCGCTCTAACTCGCGTAGTCTCAAGTCCGTGACTGGCTCAACTCCTGAAGTGCTTTCAGAGTCTGAAGTGCTTTCTCGCTTGCGTTCAAAAAGAGGGCAAACCGGTTATAGAGCGATGTTTAGTTCTTGGCTGGGCGGAATAGTCACTGATCCCGCCCTAATGCAAATACCTCTCGATGATCACTTAGTGCATCGGGGTCACGGGGTTTTCGATACCTGTACTTTGAGTGATGGTCGTCTTTATCGCCTCGACGTCCACGTTGATCGGCTGCTGCAAAGCGCGTCGCTCGCACGGATCGAGCACTCCTGGAGCAAAGAAGACATCATCCAAATGGTCGTCGACACCGCTAGCAAAACCGGTATCAGGGATGGCGCAGTGCGATATTGGCTAACTGTGGGCCCGGGCGGCTTTTCTCCCAGCCCAAGGGAGTGTCCAGAAGCTTGCTTTTATTGTGTGATTTTCGACCCGATGCCTTTGGGAGTCACCGACTCCGACCCACTAAGCGACGGCATCCCAGAAGTCACCGTGCGCGACACTCCAATGAAGCCGCCGCTGCTCGCAACAATAAAATCTAATAACTACTTACTTAACGTCCTCACACACATGGAAGCCGTTGACCTCGGCGGGACATTCGGAATCTTGGTAGACGACGACGGATACGTCGCGGAGTCTTGTGTTTTAAATGTGGTTTTCATTACGAAAGATGGAACTCTTCGCACGCCTCCGTTCGACGGAATTCTGTTTGGGACAACCGTACGTCGGGTAATGGATCTTGCATCAGGCGTTCTCGTAGAAGAAGGTCTAGTCTCATCAGTTGACCAATCACCAGTCCTAGCGTCAGACGTGGCCGGTGAACGAATCATCGAAATGTTTCTCTGTGGCGGTGACACACACTTGTACCCAGTGGTTTCGTGGGACGGCCTAGCGATTGGCGACGGAAACGTTGGACCCGTAGCAAAACGTCTGATGGAACTACTCGAGGGGGAAGCTTTCGGTCAAGCGCCCGGCGATCCCGCCGACTTTATTGACGTGAACTACGAAGATTGAAAGGGACGGCGAGCAGTGCGTTTCAGTGAAAGAGTCAGTGAACTCGTTCACTCCCCTATCGGAGCAGCTCACGCGCTCGTGGGTTTGCGTAGTAACGACCGACCGCTGTTGGACTTGTCTCAAGCCGCGCCCTCCTTTCCACCTGCCGAAGCCGTCACCGAACGCATTGCCGAAGTCGCTCGCGAACCAGATTCCGGCCGATACCCTCCGCAGCCAGGTCTGCCCGAGCTACGAGCAGCCTTCGCAGAGGATTTAACATCGGGTTACGGAGCAGAAATAAGTCCCGATTCTGTATTAATTACTGCCGGCTGCAACCAAGCGTTCTGCGTGGTGGCAAGCGCCTTGACGGCACCAGGCGACGAAGCCGTTCTGGTCGCACCATTCTATTTCAACCACGATATGTGGCTGAAAATTGAGGGTGTCAAAGTACGTTACCTGAACCCGGATGATGGCTTAATCCCCGACGCCCAACAGGCCCAGAGTCTCATAACTGAACGAACCAAACTGATTACGTTGGTCACCCCCGGTAACCCAACCGGAGTAACTATTCCTAGTGACGTCATTCATGAGTTCGCGGACTTGGCAGCACGGAACGATCTCGCTCTCATTGTTGATGAGACCTATCGTTCATTCCGAGACGCAACTGATAGCGCACATCAGCTTTTCAGCGACACAGACTGGGCGAAAAACGTAATCAGTCTCCACAGCTTTTCGAAGGATTTCGCTATCCCGGGCTATAGATGCGGAGCGGCAGTGGGTGGACAACTTGCTATAACCGAAGCTCTCAAAGTGTTGGACTGCGTTGCAATTAGCGCACCTCGGATTGGACAAGAGGCCGCACTCGCAGGTCTTCTTCACGCTCAGGAGTGGCGACTACGTCAGGTCGACCGCATAAAGGACTTAGAGCAAGAGTTCCTCAAAGCGATGCGAGGTGAACCGGGAGGATTCAAAGTCGAGTCATCGGGTGCCTATTTTGGTTGGGTTAAACATCCCCGATCCGATTTACCAACCGAAGAAGTGGTCAAAAAGCTAGTTCTCGAACACGACGTCCTAGCTATTCCGGGCACCGCCTTTACTGTCAACGACGAATCCATGATCCGTCTCAGCTTCGCCAACCTAGATCCTCAACAAATCAGCGAGTTGCCTTCCCGATTGGCTGAATTCCGTTAGTACCAGATCTATTGTCATAGGGTGACCGTTCCTGTAGACCCCCGACCCCGGTCACCCAAACGCGTCGACGAAGTCCCCGTAACACTGGTGGACACATCTTCTTTGGAAGAATTCGAGACCGCAATCCGCGAGTCAAGCGCCACGGCAATAGACACCGAAACTGCCTACACCCCAGAGGCATTCACCGGTCCAAATGCCGCTCCCGGTGCCCTTCGGGTGATTTCAGCTGCCACCAGAGATAGCGATGGATTTGAGCGAGCATGGGTCGTCGATACTGCGTCAATCGACTGTTCGTCGCTAGCGAAGACGCTAAGCGGAGTCACGGCAGACGCATGGAACGCCGACTTCGACTCGCTGGTGTTAGATCGAGATCTTTTCGGCCCTGCAAGACTCGCCGGAAGCCCTGTTCAATCGATTAGCTGGTGGGACGCTCAGATTGCAGACGCTCTGCTTCATCAAGGGCGCACTGGATTCAGCTTCTATCACGGCCTCGCCTGGGCAGTCGAGTGGTACCTCGGCTTAAGTGTGGAGGGCAAAGGAACTACCCAATTGTCCTACACCGAAACCGAAGCTCTTTCCCAAGAGCAGGTCATGTATGCAGCGGCCGACGCTGTAGAGACACTTTGGGTGGCTGAGAAAATTAGATCGCGTATTAGTGATGAAGGACTGTCGGCGGTCTGCAGGTTGGAGCAAGCGGCTCGACCATTCTTAGACCACATGGAAAGAGTGGGACTTCCGTTCGATTGGCCAAGTTGGGAACAGCGGCTCCAAGAAATGGAACAACGCCGAATCGAACTATCAACCGACCTCGCCGCACTGACAGGTGGCGGCCAAGCAAGTTTGTTCGGCGAAACACTTGAACCATCGTGGAATCCAGCCAGCGAACAACAAGCTAAACAAATACTCAACGAGTGGAACCCTGACGAAGTCTTTAGCTGGTCTTTCGCCAAGTTCGGCGAACCTCGATTGTTGCTACCCACGGACCCGCTAACTGCGACAGTACTTTCTGAAATCGGCAGCTCAATTTGTGTGTTGCTGCTCGAATATCGGGAGTTAAGCAAGATCATTTCCACCTACGGTGAATCAATTCGAGAACATATTGATGATCACGGGAGAATGCACTCTGAGTATCTACAGGTGGTAGGCACCAATACCGGCAGATTGGCAAGTCGTCGACCTAACGCACAGAACTTTTCTCCAAAGATGAAAGAACATATTCGACCACCAGATCCCAACCGCGTGTTCGTATATTCAGATTTAAGCCAAGCAGAGTTGAGGTTCGCTACTCAGATTGCCGGGGATGTGAACTTGAAGAGCGCTTTCAGCAACGGAGAAGACATCCATTCGGCCACCGCGGAGCGAATGTTCGGAGTAGATATGGAATCGCTCCGTAGTACAAGCCCTGAGCAGTACAGCGAATACCGCGACAAAGCAAAGCGCATCAATTTTGGAATTGTTTACGGCCAACGCGGGGGCGGACTAGCCAGAAGCCTTTCCCAATCAGGTGTTGAAACGAGCGATGCGGAGGGCACCGCACTTTTGGGCCAGTATTTGGATGCCTATCCTCAAATCGCTTCCTGGGTTTCCGAGCGCGACAGGTTCGTGGAGCAACTCGCTGCATCTGACAAGGAAATAGATTGGGAGCTAACTCTTCAACTACACAAGCAATGGCCTCTAGTCCGCCAAGCCGTGCGCCAACATCGACACGAACACCGCAACTGGCCAACAGCTGAAGAGGTAGCCGAACGCCTCGGCGCAACTTGGAGCATCGATGAAGTTGCGTGGACGCTTTCCTTCGAGGCAGCAGTTGTCATAGACAACCAAGGCCGCAGCTTCGGCTTCAATTCATTCACCCAGTCCGGCAGAAGGCAACAGTTCACCTTTCATACCGAAGGAGTTCTAGAGCAGGCTGCAAAGACAATTATGGCTTCGTCGAAAGAAGGCCCAAGAAAAGTTCGCGAGGTGCTAACGGCGCGACAAAACATCAACTTGGAAAAAGACGGAAAACTTCTTGCGGCAGCAGACATAGCTAAAGTGCTGGAAGACCGGAAACTACGCAGACAAATCGTTGAAGAAGTCAAAGCGACTATGGGCTCAGACGCCTTGGCGCTACTACTTAACAAATCACTTAACACCCGCATATCCCAAATGGCCAATGCCTATCGAAACGCGCCTATTCAAGGAGGAGTTGCCGACATCATGCTCGAAGCCTATGGCCTGCTGAACGAGCGCCTTGTCGCGTTCAGCGAAGCATTCGGCGTTCAAACTGTTCACGACAGCGTTGTAGTGGAGTGCAATCTCGACGAGGCGCCGGCAATAGCGTCGGTGGTAAAAGCGACTATGGAGGAAGCGATGCGAATTTGGTGTCCAGACATTCCCGCTCAGGCCGACACCGATATTCGTTCGACGCTCTCCGACGGCGACGTCATAGAAACGATCTAAGCTTCTGTCGGGGTGTCAGATGCGAGCATTAGACGATTCTGAAGTAGCTACCTTTCGCTCTGACGGCGTCGTTCACATCCGTAACGCAGTCGAACGAGAATTGGTCGATTCAATTCTTACAAGCGTCCAAGACCTAATGAATTCGCCCGGGCGCTACGGAGGGTCAATGACCCCTGAAGGCTCTCAGGGGATGTTCTTCCAAGACCGCTATCTGCATCCCACCCGCTCGGATTTTCGCAGCTATGCGACCGACTGCGGTCTGGCCGTAACCGCCGCGCAGGCAACAGCTTCATCGCAAATGCGTCTCTACTACGACCATGTATTTATCAAAGAGCCCGGAACTCAAGAACTCTTTGCATGGCACCAAGACCGGCCATATTGGGCAGTTGACGGAACCCAAATTTGTTCATCCTGGCTCGCGCTCACTGATGCGAATGCGCAATCGAGCGCACTCGAATTTGTTCAGGGTTCACACCTTTGGGATCAGACCTTTAAACCCGAATACCCAGCTCTTGAAGGTCTCTCACCCGAACAAGTCGAAGCAGCTCTCTGGAAAGGTGTTGCCGACCATATTCGGTCTTTCACCGACGAGTGCCCCGCATTTGAAGACTTTCCAGATTTGTACAACATTCTCTCATTCAATGTGGAACCCGGAGATGCCTTACTGTTCGATTTCCGCACAGTGCACCGAAGCGGACCAAATGACGGAACAAAACGCAGAGCCGCTATTTCATGGCGATGGTTAGGCGACGACGCGTTCTGGGATCCGAAACCGGGTGCCGACCCCATCATTCAGCAACGAGACACTGTCTTAAAACCCGGTCAACTCATCTCCGACGACGAAGTTTTTCCGCTCATTCACCGTCAATGATCTAAAAACCTGACGGCTCCATTAGGTCTAGTATCCAATTGTGACTATCGATATTGCTGACCGCTTAGAACTCCACGAGCTTCCGGGTCGTTACGGCGACGCTATTGACGACAGAAACTGGGATCGCTTACGAGAAATATTTACGGATGACGCAGTTTTCGATTTAACCGGTGTTGGAGCTCGACGTTTAGAAGGCATTGACGACATAGTTCACTTCATGAATGTTGAGGCGTCACATCCGAAAACGCACATGATGACCAACATCTATGTCGACGAACAAGACGAAAATGTGATCATGAATTTTAGAATCGTCGCGCTGCTCGGAAAAGGCCTAGTTGGCACTGCGTCCTATTATGACCGTGTCGTAAAAACCGATCAGGGTTGGCGAGTGCAACATCGGGAGTGCATGATCCATCGTCGCGATAAACGTGATGCGCCCTGCGACGAGAACAACTAATTCGTCAACAAAGGCTCGGCGTCTATTCGGCCTTAACTGCCTCAGCTATGTGTAAATGCGATGATGCGTCGACACGCCTCCTCAAGCCGTTGTTCATCGACGCCGTACGAGATTCTGATCCATCCCTGTGAGGTAACTCCGAACGCGCCAGCATCAAGCACCGAAACACCAGTCGTTTTGTAAAGATCCCAAGCGAAAGAATTAGCATCCGGGTTATGGGCTCGTACGTCCGCCATCAAAAACATGCCGGCTTCAGGAACTAAGACCGGGAGAGTACGAGCTGACTGCAACTTCTCGACTACCAAGTTGCGCCGCTCGCGGTAAGTATCCCTTGCAACCTCAATCTCTTGATCGCCATGTCTTAGAGCCGCGTCTGCTGCCTCCATAACGAATCCAGGTAGACCATACAAATTGATCAGTGCCATTTTCCTTAGGTGTTGTCCCAACTCAGGGGGACCAATGGCCCAGCCGCATCGCCATCCCGTCATCGCATAGGACTTAGAAACGCTGCTCACCGTTACTGTGCGCTCCAACATCCCTGGCATCCCCATGATCGAATGATGAGTTCCATCAAAAACAAGGTCCCCGTAGACCTCGTCGACTAACACCCATAAGTCATGGTCCACGGCTAATCGGGCCAATCCCTCTAGTTCAGTTAGCGTCAGCGCTACACCAGTCGGGTTGGACGGGTTCGAGAACACAATGCCTCGCGTTGAAGGGGTAATAGCCCGAGAAATAGCCTCTATATCTGGTCGAAAACCTGAATCAGCTGGCTGCGGGACACGTACCTGCCGGGCTCCGGTCGAGGCTATAGACGCTTCGTAGGTAACGTATGCAGGGTCCAAGACAATCACCTCGTCACCAACACCGAACAAACATCTACAGGTTGAGTAAAAAGCGTTTTGAGTTCCGGCTAGGACGGTGACCCAATCACCATCGATCGCTATACCCGCCGATCGAGAAGCCTTCTCAGCTATCGCCCTCCGCAATGATTGACGGCCCTCTAGTTCGGTGTAGTGGGTGTCTCCATTCCGCATCGCTTCAATGGCGGCGTTTACGACAAAAGCCGATGTTTGGAAATCAGGGTCGCCGATACTGAGGACGATGACATCCTCCCCACGGTCTAAGGCCAAACGGGACTCGGTCAAAATGTCCCAAGCTTCAGCTCCCTGCCCCGTCAAAAGATTCACAAAAGGCGCGAACTTCATCGAGCGAAGGGTAGCAAGACGGTTTGTCAACGGCGCTGATGAGCTTCTGATGTCCCATCCCCACCACTAGCAAATAGTTCCAAAGATGCTCACCTCCTAATGCGGATAATCACATTTAGCTATGCTCTATAACAACCTGTTCGCATCTCACCTCGACTCAGCCATTATGAACGAACCAACGCACCGACCGCCTGTCGCAGACTGGCACTCAGACCTAGATCACTTCGATCCAGAGTTCATTTCGGATCCGTATCCAATTTATGAAGAGCTTCGTGGCCAGTGCCCGGTCGCTCACAGCGACCGATATGGGGGTATGACTTGGTTGACCAAAGCGAGTGACGTTTCAGCCGCAGCGAACGACACCGAGGTCTTCAGCAGTCGACGCACCATCATTAGCGAGATCTCTACAGATAGACGCGGTTTGATTTTGCCGCCCATCAATATCGACCCTCCTGATCACACCGATTATCGACGCCTTTTGTTGCCGTTTTTCACTCCTAAAGCAACTGCTGATTGGGAACCCACGATCAGGGAAATCTGTTCAGGCTTACTGGATGGTCTCCGCGGGCAAACAGAGTTCGATGCCGCCGCTAAATACGCACAAGAAATTCCCGGTGATGTAACCGCTCGGATGCTAGGCGTGCCACTAGAAGATGCACCACAGTTTCGAGCTTGGTTGCACGACCTTCTAGAAGTCGGACCCACCCAACCAACAGTCGCCAGGGAAACAACTAATGAAATGATGGAGTACCTCCTAGCACTGACAGCGGAGCGCCGCACAGACAATAAGGACGGCGACATGGTGCGGTACCTCTTGGATCAACGAATAGAAGAAGCTGAACTCAGCGACGACGAAATCGCTCGAACACTGTTTCTGCTGCTCGTTGCGGGAGTTGACACAACATGGTCCGCGCTCGGATTTTCATTGCTTCATCTTGCGACTCACCCAGAAGACCGACGCCGGATTGCTGAGAACAAATCGCTTATCCCAACCGCAGTTGAAGAATTTCTGAGAGCCTATTCACCAGTCTTCATTGCACGAGTAACCGAAGAAGATACCGAAGTGTCAGGTTGTCCTGTAAGCGCCGGCGAATGGACCGTTCTAGCTTTTCCATCTGCAAATCGAGACCCCGACCTGTTTGACCGACCTGACGAAGTACTCATCGACAGAGAAGAAAATCGACATTCTGCGTTTGGTTTGGGAGTTCACCGATGTCTGGGTTCAAACCTCGCGAGGCTAGAAATGCAAATTGCTTTAGAAATGTGGATGGGACAGTTCCCCAATTTCGAGTTAACGGACGAGAGTGCGGTTACTTATAGCGCAGGACACGTACGCGGGCCTCGCTCTGTTCCAATTCGGATCACAGATTAAGTTCTGCCGATTTCCGAGTAGTGACAACGTCACCTAGAACCGTCGTGGCATAGAGCGCTACGACTACGAAAGTTACTAAGCCCATGCCCACTATCGTTTGGCGCAATCCAATGATCTCCGCCACCGCGCCCAGCGGCGCCGCAGCGATGCCGAATCCGGCCCATGCCAACTGCATTAGGGACTGAACTCGACCGTGATGAGAGGGATCCGAAATTGCCATCGAACGGCTGCTCGTCAACACCATGAACCCGTTCGTGGCGAGCCCTAGAACCCCGATGATCGCCAACGCCAACAAATAATTCTGAGCTAATCCGAACAAGACAACACCGACTCCGAATGCCAGTCCGCAACAAACCATCAACCGAATCGACTCAGGCCCATCCGCTCTCGATGCAACAAAGGCCGTAATCAGCACCGCTCCAATCGCAGATGCTGTAGTCAAAAAGCCAACATGGCTTTCCGAAAGACCCAACTCGCCTTCAACTAAAGCCGGTAAGAACGCGACGTAGTTGAATCCAATCATGATCGCGATGGTGGTCGTCACGATGAGCCACTTCAACTGCTTTTCGCTCCTCACGTAGCGAACCCCATCCAGGATTTCAGTAACTGGATGCTCGCGATTAGCTGCTTGAGGCTCGAGCTTCGGTAATCGCATAGTCAGCAAAGTCGACACCACCGAAAACACAGCTGCTACCAAATACGCTCCACCGATGCCAAACGCAGCTACTCCGGCCAACACCCCTGCGGCGGCAGGTCCAAAGATTCGAGTGAGGCTCATCGACATCGATGTCAGGCTGATCGCATTTCCGAGATGTTCATGACCCACCAGTTCCGCCGCCGTTGTAACCCGGGCCGGGCCGATGAGCCCAAACATCGCGCCTTGAGCCAAGCTCGCCACCATCAACATCCAGAATTGAGCGTTATTGGAAACCGCCGCAAGTCCCATAGCTGCGGCAACTAGCGCGATGGTTCCCTGACCGAGAACTAGCAGCGTGCGCTTCGCCCACCGATCGGCAAGAACGCCACCAATAGGTGTAAAGACCAGCAATCCCAACCCAAAGGAAAGATAGACAACGCCAAGTCCGCTTTCGCGTTCGGTGAGGTCCCAAGCCAGCAATCCCCTCAACAAGAACTGCATCTGCACGCCCAAATACGAGAATGCTCCGCTCCACCAGAACAATCGAAAGGACGGAACCCTCAAAGAAACAAAGGTTGCTGAGCCGTTTTTCTTGCTGCTCGGAAAAGCCACTCAAGCAAAGTAGCGCTCCCAGTTCGCTACTGCTCGCAATGCCATCTACGATTCGCTATTGAGATTCGGCATACCGCGCCGAACATACGCCTATTTAGGAGTTGACCCATGAGAGAAGCAGTCATTGTCGACGCAGTTCGAACACCCGGAGGCAAACGGAACGGCAAGCTGCAAGATTGGCACGCAGTCGATCTAGCGGCACATGTATTGAAAGCCATCGAGGAGAGGACGGGCATTGACCCTGCAATCGTTGATGACGTGATCATGGGTTGCGTCATGCAGGTAGGCGAGCAATCTCTAAACATTGGTAGGAACGCCGTACTTGCTGCGGGCTGGCCAGAGTCGGTTCCGGCTACCACCGTTGATCGACAATGTGGCTCAAGTCAGCAAGCCTTACATTTTGCCGCCCAGGGTGTAATTGCAGGTGCCTACGATGTCGCCGTCGCCGCTGGTGTTGAGGTAATGACCCGAACACCAATGGGAGCAAGTGTGGTCAAAGGTATGGGCTTCCCATTCAGCGAGACGATGCAAAATCGCTACGAAGAGACGGGACTTCCCCCTCAAGGCATCGGTGCGGAAATGATCGCCGACGAGTACGGGTTTACTCGCGAGGATCTTGATGCATTTGGGGCCGAAAGCCAAAGGCGAGCGGCCGTAGCAACTGCAGAAGGTCGATTTGAAAATGAAATCGTGCCTGTTCCTGTGGAGATCGACGGCTCAACAGAGGTGATGACAGCCGACGAAGGGATCCGGGAAGGAACAACCTCCGAGTCACTTTCAAAGTTAAACCCTGCATTTCGCGAGGACGGAAAAGTCACGGCGGGCAATTCAAGCCAAATCACTGATGGCGCTTCGGCAGTGCTGGTAATGAGCGCTGAAAAGGCTGCTGAATTGGGCTTACGCGCGCGAGCCAGGTTTCACAGCTTCGCTTTAGCAGGTGCTGATCCGGTGACCATGTTAAAAGGACCAATTCCAGCTACTGAAAAAGTCATGGCTCGCTCGGGTCTCACTCTTGAAGACATAGACCTGTTCGAAGTAAATGAGGCTTTCGCTTCAGTCGTCTTAGCTTGGCAAAAGGAGCATGGCACAGACCTCAACAAAACAAATGTGAACGGCGGAGCAATTGCTTTGGGGCACCCGCTCGGATGTTCCGGTACCAAGTTGATGGCAACCCTTTTGAACGAACTTGAACGCACCAACGGAAGATTCGGGCTACAAACAATGTGCGAAGGCGGAGGTATGGCGAACGCAACGATCATTGAAAGGTTGGACGCGTAATGCCAAGAATGAACCTTGAATCATCTTCATCAATAGTCACCGGTGGCGCGTCCGGCATAGGCGAAGCAGCTGCACGTCAGCTCGCCGATGCTGGTTCGCGAGTCGTTATCGCCGATCTACAAGAAGACAAAGGGCAGTCAGTTGCTTCAGAGCTAGGCGGCTTGTTCGTCAAATGCGACGTCTCAAATGTTGAAGATGCACAGGCGGCAGTTGCTGCTGCCTCCGAGATGGGGCCCTTACGAGCGCTGGTTAACTCTGCCGGTCTCGGAAGGGCGGCCAGAACAATCGACCGCAACAACGTTCCGGCTGATCTCACGCAGTTCGAGTTTGTCTTAAAGGTCAATCTGATCGGCACCTACAACATGTTGGCTCAAGCCGCATCGGCAATGGCGCAGACCGAACCAGTAGATGAAGACGGCTCGCGAGGGGCCATAGTCAACATGGCTTCCGCTGCTGCATTCGACGGCCAAATTGGACAGGCCGCCTATTCCGCGTCCAAAGGCGGAGTTGTGGGGATGACCTTGCCAGTCGCCCGAGACCTGTCCGCGACGGGGATTCGAGTCAACACTATTGCTCCCGGATTAATAGATACTCCGATCTACGGTGAGGGTGAACAATCAGATCAGTTCAAGGCGCACCTTGGCGAAAGCGTTCTCTTCCCGAAGCGCCTGGGCTACGGAGAAGAGCTCGCCTTTATGGTGATGGAATGCATTACGAACCCTTATATGAACGGAGAAACCATTCGATGCGATGGGGGCATACGGATGCCTCCGCGCTAAAGCTCGCGCCACTGAATGAAACCCTCTAGATAATCGATTTAACGAACCGCGACACGATGTCATTGAAATCGGCCGGGTGTTCTTGGTTCGCGAGATGACCCGCGCCTTCAACGTATGCGAGAGTTGATCTCTTTATTCCTTCGGCAAGTTCTTCAGACAGCTTTGGTGGAGTAACCCTGTCTTGATCACCACAGACAACCAGGGTGGGAACAAGAATTGAATCTAAGGAATCTCGGTGATCAGTTTCAGCCATCGAATTACAAGCCCACTGGTATGAGGGCATCCGAACCGAATCCGCGAATAGACGTTCAACTTCGTCAATGATGCGCTGGGGAGCTGCTTCAGCTACCAGAAGCGGTGATCTCTGGCGAGCGAACTCCGCAGCACCGAGCTCGTTGAGAGTCCCTGCCCGGCTCCGCATAGCCTCAGCTTGCTTAGGATTGGTCCCGGACCCCACGCTGGAGTCAGCCAGAATGAGCGCTGAAACCAATTCGGGGTGACGAATAGCCAATCGTGTCGCTGTGACGCCGCCCCAGGAAACACCTAGGATTACGGCACGCTCATACCCTAAAGAACTAACCAGATCAGCGGCCGCATCAGCCCAGCCATCAATTCCTGGTTCACCCGCAGGATCCGCAGAATATCGATATCCAGGCGCATCCCATGCGACAAGTCGATGGTGCAACTCGTCTGCTAGGTCCCGTTGAGGGAGAAAGGCATCGGCACATGAACCGATGCCATGCATACAAAAGAGCAACTCGTCGCGTTCTTCGCCATGTGACCAATAAAACGGTGTTTCTCGCATCAGTTCGTCTCTAATAGGGAGTTCTGTCTAATTTAAATTGTGGCCTGAGGAACTGGAACACCTGAGACCTCGACCGTTGTTCGGTAGATGCATCCACCCCGCGAAGTCTCACCTCCCGTCACCACATAGAAATCCTTTAGATCCGCTCCCCCGAAACACACGCTAGTAACCATCGGGTCGGGAATCGCGACGTGCATATCTTCTGTGCCGTCTGGTGCATAACGCTGTACTTTGCCTCCACTTGGTTGCGCGACCCAAACTCCACCTTCAACGTCTACGGCAAGACCGTCAGTCGCGTTCACACGATCTTCAACAAACACTCTCTTATTGGATACGACATCCCCATCTACATCCGATACCCAGACTCTGCCAGGGATGCTGTCAGCGTGGTACAAGAGCGATCCGTCCGGGGAAAAACCGATGCCGTTTGTGAGCAAAACTCCGTCATAAAGCTCAGTGGCATCGCCGTTCGGACCTAAACGCCACAACTCTCCACCCGGGTTTTCTGCGCCCTCTTCAAAAGGATCAATTTTTAATGACCCCACGTATATTCGGCCCAAGAAATCAGTGTGTAGGTCGTTAAAACCTGGGAACCCCGGGTCGAACAGAACCCTTATTTCTCCGTCGCGGACATGCTGGATATTGCGTCCACCCACGACGAGGCCCCCATCGCGGTGAAATACCATTCCACCGACACCTCGACGTTTAGGAATTACGGTCTCAATCTCACCGTCAGGCGTACGTCGATATACCCCTCCATTAGGAACATCAGAAAAATACAGGCGATCTTGTTCATCCACCCTGGGTGCTTCAATTAATCCCCAACCCTCGCTCAATAGTTCAAGTTCTCTCACTGAATCACAAATCCTTCGTAATCGTTGCTAGCTACCTCTTCACACCGACGCGCATAACCGGGGAATCCGAGAAGTGGCATAAACACGCGGGTTTTTCCGGGCACGTTTGCTCCTAAGTACCATGAATTGCAGCTTGGGAACAGAGTTCTCTCGGCCTTCGCGTTGACATGCTTGACCCACTCTTCTTCAGAGTTGATCTCAGCTTCAATCGTTGAGGCGTCCCTGCTATCAAGCCATTCGATACAGTCGCTAATCCATTCAACATGCTGTTCTATTGAGATGATCATGTTGGTTAACACCGATGGGCTTCCCGGACCAGAGATGGTGAACATGTTGGGAAAGCCTGGGACAGTAAGCCCAAGATATGTGCGCGGACCGGCCGACCACTTCTCTTGTATGGTGAGTCCTTCTCTACCTGTAATTGCAACGCGCAGTATTGACCCGGTCATCGCATCGAAGCCCGTCGCAAAAATCAGAACATCAAGTTCGAATTCGGCGGTTTGAGTCAACAGCCCATTTGTAGTTATTTTCTCAATCGGATCGTCACTGACGTCGACGAGGCTGACATTGGACCGATTAAACGTTTCGAAGTAATCGGTATCGATTACTAGTCGCTTACATCCGATGATGTGATGAGGGGTCAGTTTGGCTGCTACAGCAGGGTCGTTCACAGTCTCCGAAATTTTTTGTCGAACAAAATCTTGCGCGTAGGCGTTCGCTGACTCATCAACTAAGACGTCATTGAACGATGTCATGAACAGCGTTCCCCCACGCTCCCAGGCGTTTTCGAACCGACGCTCTCGTTCAGCGTCGGACACATCGTGAATCGAGTCGTTGAACTTGGGGATTTCTGCTCCTAATGCCTGGGGCATAGCAAAGTTTGCGTCGCGGAAATCTGAGTACCTGCTCTTTATGTCTCCTTGTTTACTTGGATCCAGAGGGGCGTTTCGAGCAGGGATCGTATATTGGGCGGTTCTTTGAAACACGATCAACTCATCGCATTCTTCGGCAATTACCGGAATTGCTTGTACAGCGGAAGACCCCGTTCCGACGATACCCACCCGTTTGCCTTTTAGAACAACACCTTCTTTGGGCCACTGACCCGTGTGAATTGTTGTACCACCGAAATCTTCGATGCCATCAAATGTAGGCAGAGATGTTGAAGACAAACATCCGGTGGCCATAACGAAGAATCGGCAAACGGTGGTTTGCCCATCACTGGTGTGGACACTCCACACGTTGTCATCTTCATCGAACTTCGCGGCCTCGACTCGAGTCTCAAACTGAATGCTTTCCCGCAAGCTAAAGCGATCAGCGACGTGGTTGGCGTAGGCGAGTATTTCGGGCTGACTCGAGTACCTTTCTGTCCATTCCCATTCTTGTTGTAGATCTTCATCAAAGCTGTAGCTGTATTCGAGGCTTTCAACGTCGCATCGCGCACCCGGATATCTGTTCCAGTACCAGGTTCCACCGACCCCGGTGCCTGCCTCAAAGGCTCTAGCGCTGTAACCGAGAGCGCTGAGACGCTGCAACATGTACATGCCGGCGAAACCGGCGCCGACCACCACTACATCAACGTCGTATCGCGTTGGGCTCTTCGTTCGAGGAGCTGAGCTTGTTGTGCCCGAATGATCAGCCATATTTACCAGCCTATTCACCTGGGGCGGCTAGGGCCCGATTGTGAGTGGTCGATCAAGCCTTTCAAAGAGATCGATCAGCATACGCAGGGTTAATCCCCAAATGACCCGCTCCCCTTCGACTGCGATACCAGGCCACAAATCAGCACCCAACGGAGGATATGGGTATTGGATATATCGTGCTTCATCCTGCAGATCAGCAAAAGGAACCCATATAGCTGCAGCGACTTCGTGGTTGGGAGTGACAACAGGTCGATCTCCGTTGAGCCAAAAAAGGTGCGGGGTTACTCTCAGCCGTTGACGCGTCCCGCGAGGACCTCCCTCAAGATCAGATAGTCGACCAAGCGGATGCGAGTTACCAAGATCTAGGTCTAACTCTTCTTTCGTTTCCCTAACTGCAGTAGCAAGGCTGTGCTCATCTGGCGCTGCCGTTCGCCCACCAGGGAACGCCATCTGACCCGACCAAGGATCACCTTCCTTGGAGGACCGTTCGATGAACAACATTTCTGCACCCGCAAGTCCGATCCGAATCACGGCTGCAACTGCGGCAGAAGGACCGTCAGCCGGCGAGGCGACGCCAGGCACTAGTGCCCGTGTTATTTCCTCGGGAGAGAATAAGTCATCCACGATGAATGACTCTACGCAGGCATCTAGGGTCAAAGCATGAGTCATTCCAATGGATTAGCCGAAGACAAGTTCGCAGAGCTATTAGAACAGGTCATCGAATTTCGTGACCGCGAAATAACCCCATATGTAATCGAGTGGGAAAACACCCGGACATTTCCTGCCGAGGCGATTGGTTCCGCTCACGAACTAGGCCTTCTAGGAATGGAAATCAGCCCAGAACTCGGTGGCCTCGGGATGACTTTCGGACAGAAACTGAAGGTGCTTGACCTTCTTTCTGAAGTTTCGATGCCCTATGCGTTTAGCTTGGTGAACTCACATAATGTCGCAGCGAGACTTGCTCGACATGGAACTGAGGATCAGAAAAACCGGTTCCTCGCAGATCTGTTATCAGGAAACAAGCTGGGATCAAGCGCTCTTACCGAACCAGGCGCGGGTAGCGACTTCTCTTCAATTGCGACCCAAGCCGTTCGCGAAAGCGACGGCTGGCGACTCAACGGAGAAAAGGCTTGGATCACCAATGCCGCCAGCTCAACAGTCATCGTCGCATATGCACAAACCGAGCCGGGCGCGCGAGCTCGTGGGATCGCTTCCTTCCTTATCGATGGAACTCAAGAGGGTTTCGAACGAGTCGCTCCATACGACTTAATCGGTAGTCATGCAATAGGTGCCGGTGGCTTTCGACTTAACAACTACTTCGTCTCTGACGCCGATCTCCTCGCCCCTGCCGGCGAAGGGTTCTCCGCTGCCTTGGCCACAATTAATGAGGCTCGAACTTATGTTGCTTCAATGTGCTGTGCCATGGTTGAGGCCTCGCTGCGATCGTCCGTGGATTACGCGTCTAAGAGAGAAAGCTTCGGGAGACCAATAATCGAACATCAAGGCCTTTCGTGGCAACTAGCACGCGTTGCGAATCAACTTGAAGCAGCTAGAGCATTGACGACAAAAGCGATCATGGTTCTCGAAAATGGGGATAGCGAGGCCGCAATTCTTCCAGCCGCTCACGCAAAAAAGTTTGCAACCGAATTCGTAGAACCAGCTCTTACTGCCTGCGCCCAGGCCATGGGAGCTAACGGCTTGAAAGAAGAGTTCCTGCTCGGACATCGACTTACTGCTGCGAGGGTCGCGAACTACGTCGATGGTTCAACCGAAATCATGACCGATCGGATAGCCAAATCCCTGCGCAACACCTATACCTAGCCCAGGCACCCCTGACTATAGGGGTAAGTTTTGCTGATCGATCCAAGGAAACGAGATGTCAGAAACACCCACTACGCCTAAAGGTGCTGCTGAACTAACCGCTGTAGCTAACGCGACGGCGGCGAGCTTGATTACCTTCGACGACGAAGCAGACTTTGAGAGAGCACAGAAGGGGTTAATCGCCACTCTGCCAGAAGCTCGAGTTGTGGTCGACGATCAGGTTGTCTGGGACTGCGCGCGCTATGACTTTCTACGCGACCGCCGCGAGTCGCCGGAAACTGTTCATCCCGGTCTTTGGCGTCAAGGTCGACTGAACGCAATTCACGGCCTCTTTGAAGTGATGGAAGGAGTCTGGCAAGTACGCGGGTACGACATTTCGAACTTGACGCTGGTCGCAGGAAAGACCGGTTGGATCCTGGTTGACGTTTTGACCACCGCTGCAACAGCGCAAGCATGTTTGGAGCTTGCAAATCAACATCTAGGTGAGAGACCCGTCAAAGCCGTCATTTACACGCACTCCCACGCAGATCATTTCGGAGGAATCCTAGGTGTCACTAGCGTCGAGGCAGTGGAACGGGGCGATGTACGAATCATTGCTCCTGAAGGATTTCTCGATGAAGTAGTTAACGAAAACGTAATCGCGGGCGCAGCTATGGCGCGTCGAGCGATGTACCAGTTCGGTCTCTTTCTACCCCCCGGACCTGACGGACACATCGATAATGGTCTTGGTAAGGCATTGCCACTGAGTCCCTCCGGCCTCATCGCACCAACCGAGATCATTGATAAGACGGGGATTGAACTCGAAGTCGATGGCATTCGGATCATCTTTCAGAACACGCCCGACGCAGAAGCCCCTGCCGAGATGAATTTTTGGTTTCCGGATCTTCGCCTTCTCTGCATGGCTGAGAACTGCACCCATAACATGCACAATCTCTATCCGATCCGTGGCGCTCAGACCCGGGATGCGCTCGCTTGGTCGAAGTACATCAACGAAGCCCTAGACCTTTGGGGTGACCGATCCGACATCATGATCGCCACGCACCATTGGCCCCGTTTCGGTACAGATGATTTGAAGGAATTTCTCGTAAAGCAACGCGATGTCTACCGATGGATGCACGATCAGACAATGCGACTCGCTAACCGCGGTTGGACACCAAACGAGATTGCAGAGGTTCTAGAACTGCCGAACTGTTTCTCTTCTGACTCACATGTTCAGGGCTACTACGGGACGGTGAGCCACAACGTCAAGTCCGTGTACAACAAATATTTGGGTTGGTATGACGGCAATCCGGCGCATTTGAACCCTTATCCCCCGGTTGAAAGCAGCAAGAAATATGTTGAGTTCATGGGCGGCGCAGATGAACTTTTGCGTCGCGCTAGGAGCAGCTTCGATGTCGGCGACTACCGTTGGGTTGCTCAAGTGGTAAATCATCTGGTTTTTGCTGAGCCGTCACTTCAAGAAGCTAGAGAGCTACAAGCTGACGCTTTGGAACAAATGGGCTATCAGGCTGAATCCGGCACTTGGCGCAATGCTTATTTGTATGGCGCCCATGAGCTTCGAAATGGATCTCTTGACATGTCGGTTGGTCGAGGCCGTCAGTTGGCACACGCGATGACCGCTGAGCAGCTTTTCGATTCAATCGGAGTTCGCCTCAGCACTGCGGCTCTAACCGAGTTGGACGTATCGATCAACTGGACGTTTTCGGACCTCAACGAAGATCATGTGCTCGGTATCCGTAATTGCGCTATTCACCATTTACCTAATAGACACAGCGAACACGCCGCAGCAACTATCACCATCACTCGCCACGTTCTTGCTGATGCGCTCGGCGGTATGACCTCATTTTCCGATGCATTACATCAAAAGAACGTCGCCATTGACGGCGATGAGCCATTGGTTCTGAAACTTTTTGATTCACTGACGGAGTTTCGTCTTTTCCCCGTTATCGAACCTCACGCTGATCAGGAACATTGATAACTAGAGCTACACACAGTAAGACCACTCCCCCTGAAGCCCCTTGCAACCATGTAATTGGTTCATCGTGAATCAGCCATGCAAGACCAACAGCAACTATGTGCATCGTGAGGATATACAGCGAAGACCGCGCGGCTTCCAGGTGACCGTGAAGCCATGTCATCAATACGTGTCCAAATACTCCAGTAACGAACGCAACTATCGAAATCCACAGCCAGTCAATCCCCCCGAACTGAGCCCAATCAGATCGATCAGCCATTAGCAAAACTGGGGGAATAGTTGATACAAAAGCCCAGATATTGATACCAGCCATCCACTCGATGGGATCGACGTCATTGTCGAATCTAGCGAGACGCGTCAACACGAAATATAGAGAAAACGTTAGAAGCGATAACGCGGCGAAACCGACACCGACCCACGAAGATCTCAATTCCGAACCTGCTCCAAGGATGACTCCGATAGCCCCAACTACTCCCACCAAGGTGAACACCAGTTGGCGTTGCGTCGGGTATTCCCGAAACAATGGTCCAGCTAAAACCAACAGCAGCGCGGGTTGCATCGCCACAACAGTCGACAGAACGGAAATCGTGGCTTCTTGAAGAGTGGCGAATACGAAGATGAGGTTTACCCCAAAAGACAACCCGGGGAGCGCTGTGGCGGCGAGAACCCGACGCGACAGCATCCGTCTTCTCGCCGCGAGTACTAGCAGCAGGAAAGGAGACGATATTCCAAAGCGAAAGAAAGTTCCGATTAAAGGAGGTGCAGTGACGAGTTTGCTGATCGGAGGCCCTAAGCCCCAAACCAATACAACAACTCCCATCACTGCTAAGGGCAGAGTGTCACTCACTTCATCTTGGATTTGAGGCGACTGGTGCCCTTCAACTTCTTGAATCGAAAAAACTGATGGGGTTCGAGACGGTGCTCCGGTCAACTCCAAGCCACTCCAAATGCATCGTCGAATGCAAGTGCCGTGACGGATTGTCGTGTAATTGCACCGTGACCTGAACCTATTGGGTATCCAAGAGGAACCATCGCCAACGTCGCCCATCCTTCCGGGATGCGCAACGCCTCTTTGACTTCTTCTTCAGCCAAACAATGAAGTGTCGTTAGGACGCACCCCAAACCTTCGGTCCGCGCGGCCAGCATCGCATTCTGGACTGCGGTATAGACCGAGCCGCCGCCTACCATGGACACACGGTCTAGCTTTGCATCTGTGATCGCCATCATTTGAGGATCCGCTACGAACATAAGGATTGTTGGAGCTTCGTGAAGGTGATCGGCTAAGTAGTCGCCGGCGATTCTATTTCTTCGCGCTTTTTCAGCTTCATCCGCCGGAAGTTGCTCAATCCTTTTGTCATAACCTTTCGCATAGCGATACCAGGCGGGTTTGTAGATATCTGCGAGAGCCTGCTTTCGCTCGGAACTCGTTACCACGATTACCCGCCATGGCTGCATGTTGCCACCGGTGGGGGCCCATGCCGCAGCCTGCAACACGCGATCCATTACATCATCAGGTATTGGGTCAGGTCGGAGGCGTCGCACCGCTCTCAGGGTGCTCATCATTTCGTAGATATCGTTCATTTTGATCCTTATAGCCAAGTGGCCCATTCATCCACAGCCATCCGCTCACTTCGGAGACTATTCACAGGCTTCGATTCGTCGCGTTTCCCTATAGCCATTCCACAAAAGAGCATTTCCTCTTCTGGAGCTCCACAAAATTCTTGAACGGCTTGCCAATGGTTAGCCCAGGCCTCCTGCGGGCAGGTATCTAACCCTGCCTCAACCGCTAGAAGCATAAATGTTTGGAGGAACATACCTAGATCGGACCATTGCGCGGAGCCCATATTTCTTTCAATGAAGCAAAAGAATGCTGCCGGAGCCCCAAAAAATTCAAAGTTGCGAGCAAGGTGAGCGAGTCGCGCTGGTTTGTCTTCCCTGGGGATTCCCAGTTTTTCGTACATCGCTTCGCCCAACTCGAATCGATTGGTCCGATACGGCTCCTGCAAACTTGGCGGGTATACCGGATATTCAGATTCCCCTGGGCTGCGACTGGCAATGAACGTCCGGAAACGATCCATAGCATCACCGTTAACTACGTAGACCTTCCAAGGTTGAACGTTTCCACCCGACGGGGCCCGTGATGCCACCTCCAACAGATCGCGGATTTGTGTATCACTGACAGGGTCAGGCAGAAATGATCTGATCGATGCTCTCCGTTGGGTGGCTTCGCTGACGTTCACTTTGGTCGCTCCTGGTATTAACGGCTCCCACGAGTGTGCCTCAACAGAAACTTGATTGCTCAGGAACTTCGTAAAGACTCAGTAGCTCCATCAACCGATAGGACTTGTCCCGAGACGTGTCGACCCGCTGGCGAGGCCATGTAGACGACGGCACCCGCCACGTCGGCGGCGTCCATGAAGCGTCGCATCGAAACCTGAGTCTCATACCCGGCGCGAATCGTTGCTTCGTCGGCCCCTTTTGCTTTCGCTTCTTTTGCAATCACTTGGTCCATGCGAGGACCACCAACAGACCCAGGGCAAATAACGTTTACTCGGATGTTGTCTTCACCCAACTCCATAGCCCAACTTCGCCCCAGCCCAACTATGGCCCATTTAGCGGCCACATAGGGGGAACGGTAGGGATAGGGGAAGATACCTGCTGTTGAAGCGATGTTGACTATTAAGCCACTCTCGGCGGAACGGAGTAGCGGGACCGCTCGCGCCGTGACTCGGAAAGTTCCACTTATATTGACTCGGAGTACTTCATCGAAGTCAACGGGGTCAATCTCATCTACCAAGCCCGCCGGACCGGCTATGCCTACATTATTGACCAGCACGTCAAGTCCGCCGAGGTCGCGTTCTATGGCGCCAAACATCTCTTCCACTTGAGGTGCTTGAGATATATCTGCGACATGGTCCGGGCTGGTACTTGGGTCCATATCGCAAACAAAGACATTGGCGCCAGCCGAACGGAGGGCGGCGACTATCGCTGCACCAATACCAGATCCTCCGCCTGTGACCAGGACCCGAAGACCATCTTTAACTCTTCCAGTTTCAAGAATTAGTGGTTGATTCACTAACGCGCACCCTAATTCGCAGGGAAAGGATTAGACGTTCATTCCTTCTACGCCTAGACAGAAGGTCAGAAATTTGCTTCATCTAGGGGAAACATGTCAGAAATACCAAATTTTACGGTTGATCTTTCGGGGCAGACTGCGTTTGTCACCGGCACAACCTCGGGATTGGGTCAAAGGTTCGCGCGGGTTCTTGCTGCCTGCGGCGCAAACGTTGCCATTGCTGGACGTCGCGCTGACCGACTCGAAGCGCTTGCCGAGGAGCTCAGATCCATGGGGACAGAAGTGCTACCTGTCCCATTAGATGTCACCGATACGGATGCTCTTTTCAGCGCAATAGAGCGAACTGAAAAGGAATTGGGAACCGTACAAATTTTGGTTAACAACGCTGGTAAGCCCGACGCCCAACTTGCACTGAAAATGGACCCCGCATTCGTTGACGAAATGGTGGCAACCAATTTGACGTCTCTGTTTCATCTCGCGAGTGAAGTGACCCGACGCCTAATAAAGGCCGAGCTTCCCGGGCGAATTGTCAATATTTCTTCTGGCGCTGCCTATAGCGCTGGGATAGGTACCTCCTGGTATGCGATCACCAAGAGCGGCGTTGTCCGCATGACTGAAATGTTGGCTTTAGAGTTCGCCAGGTATGACGTAAATGTCAACTGCATTGCCCCAGGTGCGTTCGAAAGCGAAATGATGGACGGGATGCTCGAACGAATGGGCGACATTACTGAGGGCTTCCCGCGTAAGCGACTGGGCAAAGCGTCTCAACTCGACAGCACTTTGCTTTACCTAGTATCACCATCTTCTGATTTCGTAACAGGTGCGACGATCAGAGTTCATGATGCTCAAGGAGCCCGCTAGCGTTCATCGCCTCCCGGCAAGCTAGTCTGCCAAGTGGTGACCACTGATATCAGCACTGCAGTTGAACAATGGCGAACTCAAGGTTGGACCGTGGTCCACGACTTAGTTCCAACTGAAGAGATAGATGCTGCTGTCGAGGAGCTTTGGGACCATTTTCCACATCCGGTTGATTACCACTCAGGTAATCCAGCAGCTCAAGCTCAGTTTGAGGGCGAAAGCACAGATCTTCGCTATCAGCCCACCAAGCAAGGAAACTCACACCAACTCAGTGACGGTCAGAGCGAAGGCGCAGAGTTTCGTTTGCGGCAATTTCTGGGTCATGTGCTATTTCCATACGACTCGTATCTACTCAATCGATTGCAGATTCATCCCAACGTGGTGGATTTTGCAAAAAAAGCGATGGGCGATGAGGACATCCGTCTCTACCAGGCGCGGATCTGGGGAAAGTACACCGGAGTCACCAACTACGAACAACCGTTCCACCAAGACCGTAATCACACGATCGTTCCGGATCGAGTTGAACCAGGGTGGTGGAACATGCTGGGTTTTTTATATCTCTCTGATGTGGAAGAAGGGGTTGGCCCTACTGAGATTCTGAGCATTGGTGATTCTCCACCGGGCAATAATCCTCAATCTGCGGCCGGTCGACGCGGTTCTTATCTGGCTTATCGAACCGATGTCTGGCATCGAGGAGTTGATCTGACGCGCGAGGGTGGGTCAAGGTTTTTGATGAATATGGCTTTCAAACACGCCCAGCATGAGTGGATCGGCTTTGACAGTTTTCAGCAAAACGCAAATAGAGGTCCTTGGTCAAAGTTTGCAGCGAGCTGCACCCCCGACGAGTTAGCGCTATTTGGGGCGCCCCGACCCGGGCACCCTTTTTGGACCGCCGAGCTAGTCGAAGCCTTAAGAGAGCGTTATCACGGCATCGATATAACACCCTGGTTAGAAGGACTCGATAAGTGAACTTGGACCAAGCGATAGACAACTGCCTAAGTAGAGCAGTGGAAGATCGAATCATTCCTGGTGCAGTTGGAGCAGTAGTCGACAAGGACGGATTAGTCGCTATTCGTGCCCACGGAGCGAAATCCGAAGCCGCTCCCATGAAAGCAGACACGGTGTTCCAGATCGCATCGATGACGAAGCCAATAGCTGGGGTCGCGTGTCTTCAAGCAGTTGAACGTGGATTGCTGCAACTCGACCAACCCGCGGCCGAAATCATTCCACAGCTTGCTGATTTGCAGGTTCTTGAAGACATCAACGAGTCAGGTCCCGTGCTTCGCCCTCCGAAGAGTCCCGTGACGTTGCGTAACTTACTCACGCACACATCCGGCTTTACCTACGAAGTGTGGAATTCCGAGATCGCCCATTGGATAGAGCACGAGGGCACGCCAGGTATCGGCAGTCGCGAACTGGCGTCGCTCGACCGACCGCTATCTTTTGAACCCGGCCAACGTTGGGAATACGGCATAGGGATTGACTGGGCCGGCCAACTTCTTGAAGCGGCAAGCGGCGTCAAGCTCGGTGAATGGATGCGTAAGGAAATTTTTGATCCTTTGGGTATGTCCGACACCGCTTATCACTGCAGCTCCGAGATGGAAGAACGCAAGGCTGCTGTTCACATACTCGCGAAAGATCAGTGGAAAGCACTACCTACTGAGCCTCCAAGAACTATTGCAGAGTTCGATAGCGGTGGAGGTGGTCTGTTTTCAACGGCGATCGACTACGCGCAGTTCGTTCAGATGATTCTCTGCGACGGCAAGCTTGAAGGACACGAGATTCTTTCGAGACAGACGGTGTCGACAATGTCTTCAAACAACATGGGGGATCTACGCGTAACGCCTGTCACCTCGATTGACCACAACCTGAGCGCTGATTTTGAATTTATGCGTGGGGTACCAAAGTCGTGGGGACTCACCTTTCAAATCAACGAGGACAGCGTTATCGGAGGCCGCAGCGCCGGATCGCTTAGCTGGGCTGGGCTATTTAACACCCACTTTTGGATTGATCGGACTTCGGGGGTAGGTGCGTTGTTGATGACCCAAACGCTTCCCTTCATGATCCCTCAAGTCGCAGCCCTTCTCGAGCAATTCGAACAGACGGTCTACCAATCGTTGGCCTCTTAAAGTGACAACTCCCGTTCACCCTAAAGATGAGAGGGAATTTATTGCTTTCGCCGCGCTATTAACGAGCGCTATAGCGCTGTCTATCGACATGCTTTTGCCCGCTTTCGCCGAACTTCGGTCTACGTTCGGAATGGAACCCACTTCGAATCTTCCTGGCTTAACAATCACTTGCATATTTGTCGGCATGGCGATTGGAATGCCCATATATGGCCCCTTAGCCGACACGTTCGGTCGCCTTCCGATCCTGCGGATAGGCATCGCCCTATTCGCTCTGGGTGCCCTGGGGGCAACTTTAGCCCCCAATCTGGGTTTCCTCCTCGCTTCAAGAGTCCTCTGGGGGATTGGGTGCGCAGCTCCTCGAACAATTAGCCAAGCCATGATCCGAGACAAGTTCGAGGGCGACGACATGGCTCGCGTCATGGCGATAGTGCAAACAGTCTTCTTCGCGGGACCAGTCTTAGCCCCAGTCATCGGTGATCTACTTCTCCGAAGCGGCGGTACGTGGCGACTGACGATGCTTTTCGGTCTCGTTATAGCAGTGGTGATGTGGCTGTGGTCTTTTCGTGTCGCAGAGTCGCTCCAAGCGTCAAATCGTCGCGAGTTGAGCTTTGCGACTACTCGGCAGGGAATACGAATCGTTTTCGGGAACCGCATCACTATCGGCTATGCACTTACTCTCCTGTTCTCGGGAGGAGCCTTCTACAGCTTTCTAAGTAGCTCCGAACTGATCGTAAGCGAGATTTTCGATCGCCCTAGCTGGTTCGTTCCATACTTCAGTATCACCATGTGTGTAATGGCAGCTGTGGCACTAACTGGTTCGCGAGTTGTGGGACGAGTCGGGGCCAGGCGACTTGGCCACAGCGCCCTTGGGTTTCAACTAGCAGTCAGCTTGTTGATGCTCATTTTGGCGCTGGCCACCAATGGTGTTCCCCCCGTTGGCATGTGGATGGTGCTGATGTCAGCTCAAATAGCCGCGATGGTCGTAATGATGCCCAACATGACCACCCTCGCTCTTGAACCAATGGGTTCGCTTGCAGGCACTGCAGCATCAACCATTGGTTTCATTACCTTGGCTTTAGGCGCGATCTTGGGTGCAGTCATCGATCGTCAAATCGCGACAACGGTAACGCCCTTGGCCATTGGTTACTTCGCCTACACGACAGTCGCTGTGTTAGTAGTGATGGCCATGATCCCCAAAAAGAGATAACGGAGATCGACGACACCTAGTTTCAGATGACCCTTACGGGAACTGAACGCGGACCGCGAACCTGGGTGCCTCCCCACTGCACTTCAGAGTCTGCCGCGAGCGAGAATTCAGGAAATCGTTTGAGCCATTCTTCCATTGCAACAACAAGTTCCATTCGCGCCAAATTCGAACCAAGGCAACGATGAATCCCGATACCGAATGCAAAGTGACGGTTTTCTTGACGATCGATAATGACTTCCTCAGGCCGATCAAACATTTCTGGGTCACGATTACTTGCTCCGAACGGAAGAAAAACCTTGTCCCCCGCCATTACCGGACATCCAGCGATCTCAGTGTCTTCGGCGGCAACACGCGCCATAGTCACCGGAGAGTAAGCACGCAGAAATTCTTCTACTGCTGTCGGGATCAACTCCGGTTCCGCCACAAGACGATGCCTGTCGTCGTCATGGGTCGCGAGGTGAAGCAAATTGGAAGCGATAGAACTCCATGTCGTATCGATACCCGCAACCAACAAAAGGAAACATGTGCCTAATACATGTTTATCTGTCAGGGGGTCTCCGTTGGGGAGAGTTTCTGCCTGGAGCTTGCTAATCAAGTCGTCACGAGGATTAGCTCGCCGGTCAGCAATTGTCTTCTCGAAGTACTCAAGGATTTCTTTCGTCGCTGTGGTTAAACGCTCCCACTCTTCTTCGGGGTGACTTTGAAGAATGTCTGTGGCCCACCTAGTGAACATTTCGCAATCTTCTTCCGGTAGCCCAATCATCGCCCCGATTACTCGAACTGGGATATATCGGGCGTACTGTTCTGCTGCATCTATAACGTCTGAAGGGTCGATGGCATCAAGCAACTCAACAGCGATGCTTCGAGTTACCTCTCTCATCTCCTCGACTGCTTTTGGCGAAAAATACGGCAACAGCATACGACGAGCATCCGTATGAAACGGAGGGTCGGAGGTGATCGGCGGAGCAACAAGCAAGCTGACGCCCTCTGGGGTTGCCGCCACACCTATGTCACGAGACGAAAAGTTTTCGGTGTCGTACGCAACCGAAGAGATATCTCCATAAGTGGTGGGTAACCAGCCACCTCCATTAAGAGAGGTATGTGCCACAGGGCATTCAGATCTCAGTCGTTTCCAGACCTTTGGGGCTTCCTGGACATACTCTGGACCGAACACATCAATATCGAGTTCGTGGTTGGAACTATCGCTCATTCCCTAAGCGTAGATCCAGAAGCGGGGGCCGTGCACGTAGGCTCTCAATATGAGCACGAACCACTTACATGAAAACCTTGGTCCAGGACTATTAGAGGAAGTAGCTCCGAACGTATTCAGCTACGTACAACCGGACGGAACATGGTTCATTAACAACACCGGCTTCATCGTCGGGAACAGCGGCGTGGTAAGCATCGACACGACTTCTACCGAGTTTCGCAATCGCGCTTATATCGACGCAATAGCCTCGGTAACTTCCCAACCGGTCAAATTACTTGTAAACACCCACCACCACGCCGATCACACACACGGAAACTATCTCTTCCCTGAAGCCACGATCATTAGCCACGCTTCTTGTCGAGACGTGATGCTGGCTACAGGCATTCCTGACTATCGCGCCGCTTTCCCCACAGTCGACTGGGGCGATCTCAAATTCCGGGCTCCGGATATCACCTTTGAAGGCTCGACCACAATCCACCTAGATGAAGTGACAATTGATCTCTTCGACTTAGGCTTCGTGGCCCACACCGAAGGAGACGTCTTGGCGTGGCTTCCAGACCGCGGAGTCCTTTTTACGGGTGACCTGATTTTCCACGGCGGAACTCCGTTTGCACTCTTCGGGTCAGTCCAAGGGACACTCGACGCATTGGATGTTATAGAACGTCGAGAAGCAGGGGTCATAGTCCCCGGCCATGGTCCAGCGTTCGCAGGCTCACAAATCAAAGATGTTTTGGACAGCCAACGGTCATACCTTCGCTTCGTGCAGCAAACAGCAGAACTCGGGATAGCGGCTGGCCGAACACCCGTCGAACAGGCATCACAAACTGACCTAACTGAGTTCCAACACCTCACTGACAGCGAACGACTCGCGGGGAACCTTCATGTGGCATACCGGGAGAACCCCAAAGCGGACTATCAGTGGGTAGGTTTCGAGTCCGCTATCACCGACATGATCGTTTTTAATGGCGGCCAACTTCCTCACTGTCTAGCGTGACGACAAGGCCGCAACCTAATACGGCAAGACCAACCCGGGGCGCGGCCAGTCAGCACGAATTAGTTTGCCAGTTCCCGACAACGTAATGAACGCCGTCTTCATATCTGCTCCCCCAAAACAAATGTTGGTGCAAAGCGGATCGTCAACTGCAAAGAAGTCCAGCTCTTCTCCGTCGGGAGTGAAGGTACTAATCCCGCCTGTTTGAATTGTCGCCACGCTGACATTGCCCTCAGCATCTATTGCCAAGGAATCAAACAATTTCCTGCCGGCAGGTCGGGCCAGGAAGCGGCCGTGCGGTGAACCAGCTAGTTCACCAGGTCCGTTGAGTTCCCAGTACAGAATCGAACCTTGGTGTGTTTCCGCTACATACACTCTGTCTTGCTGTGGGGATAATCCGACTCCGTTGGGGCCATCGAGCGGAAACGCAATCTCCCGGACCGAAGATCCGTCCGCTTTCCCATAATAAAGGCCGCCTCTGTCGCGAGTGCGAGCTCTCATTTTTCCGTGGTCGGTGAACCAGAACCCTCCCGTCGAGTCGAACATCAGATCATTTGGTCCTTTTAACGGGACGCCATCAACGTCGGCATAAACCACTTCGACTGCACCCGTCTCTAGGTCGATGCGCTCGATACGGCCTGATGAGTAATCATCAGCAACTAGGCCAGGGATTGTTAAACCTCGAGCTTCGCCCCATTCGAACCCACCGTTATTGCACACATATAGCGCACCGTCCGGGCCGATCGCCGCACCGTTTGGTCCTCCCCCTGGCTGAGCTACAACGTCGACAGACCCGCCATCTGGATCAACTCGTGTGATCGTCCCTCGCTTAATTTCAACCAGGACGA
>Ga0111541_10000015_pt1 | contig 57735 bp, 54 predicted proteins | sample Knorr_S7_td_DCM__FD_83039 | JGI IMG/M metagenome (GOLD analysis project Ga0111541, IMG submission 83039) | Marine microbial communities from Southern Atlantic Ocean transect - Knorr_S7_td_DCM_ad_131m_LV_B (version 2) (version 2) | ecosystem: Environmental > Aquatic > Marine > Oceanic | place...
CTCCAACAACAACATCATTCTCTAATTTTGCTCCAGTTTTTCCATCATAAACAACACTTTTACCATCCCTTCTAAGTCCATTTTTCTCCAACTCATCTTGTATTGTTTCCATTGAACAGCCATTAAAAACAGGGACTTTTGCTCTATTTCCACCATGCTTGCTTGCCCAGCCTAAATGCAGCTCCATCAATTGTCCAATATTCATTCTTGAAGGAACACCTAAAGGATTCAAAATAACATCAACTGGAGTTCCATCTGACAAAAACGGCATGTCTTCTTCAGGTAAGATTGTGCTAACAACACCTTTATTTCCATGTCTTCCTGCTAATTTATCACCAACGGTCAATCTTCTTTTTATTGCAACATAAACATCAACCTTTTGCAAAACACCTGGCCTTAACTCAACACCACTATCTTCTTTTGACAACGTATCAACGCGTATAACAACTCCATGTTCACCTGTAGGCATTCTTAAAGAAGTATTTCTCATGTCGGAACCCTTTTGATTCATTATTTTCCAAATCAACTTTTCCTCTGGGGTTCTTTCTTTTTCAGGTTTTGGAGTAAGTTTACCAACAAGCAATTGTCCTTGACTTACCTCAGTACCTACTCGCACTATTCCATCTCTTGTTAAGTTTGACAATAAAGAATCATCTTCATTTGGAATATCAGCTGTGATAACCTCTTCTCCTAATCTTGTTCTTCTTGCAACACATTCAAACTTTTCGATCTGAACACTATCAAGAAGACCGAGCTTAGCGACTCTCTCACTCACAACAATTGAATCTTCAAAATTGTATCCATCCAAGCTCATAAGAGCAATAGTTAGATTTTGGCCTAATGCTAATTCACCATTCTTGATACCAGGTCCATCAGTCAATATTGAATTCTTTTTAACCTTATCTCCTGATTTAACAACGGGTTTTTGATCAATAACAGTACTTTGATTACTTCTCGCATACCTTCTCAAAGAAAGAACGTGCTTTTTTGATTCCTTTCCCTTTCCATCAAGAGGTTGTGCTTTATCATATTCAATTGTTATCTTGCTTCCTTCTTCAGGATAATCAGGATCAGGAGAAACACTTACAACCTTACCTGAACCCTTTGCTTTCAAGACATAACCACTTGAATCGGCTGCTGCAGATTCCATTCCAGTAAAAACACTTGCAGGTGAAGGGTTCAACAACGGGCAAGACTGCCTTAACATGTTTGCACCCATTAAAGCTCTTGTTGCGTCATCATGCTCTAAGAAAGGTATAAGTGAAGCTGAAACACCCACTAATTGATCGTTACTGTAATCCAAATGTGTTACTTTCGATGAGTCAACCCATTGCGGTTCTCTTCTGTGTCTTGCACTAACTCTAAATCCTTCTCCTTTATTTCTTTCCTTATGTGATGGTCCTGAAATATTTCCTTTTTGGTCAACGAAAACGCACGAAGAAGCAACATAAAAATCTTCTTCCTCTAAAGCGTTAAAAAACTGTACTTCTTTTTCTTTTTTCGGAAACTTTACATTGCCATCTTGAACAGGAATATATGGAGTTTCGATAAAACCTTTTTCATCTATTCTTGCCCATAAAGACAAACTCGTTATCAGTCCAACATTTGCACCTTCCGGAGTCTCGATAGGGCAAATTCTCCCATAATGAGTCTTATGCACGTCTCTAACTTCAAAACCTGTCCTCTTTCTAGAAAGACCACCAGGCCCCATCGCTGAAAGTTTTCTTTTATGTACAAGTTCTGAAAATGGATTTGTTTGATCTAAAAACTGAACAAGTTCACCAGTGCTAAAAAATCTGTCTATTGGCCTTAAAACTAATTTCGGAACTATCAAAGTTTGTGGTGTTTGTGTCTCACCATCTTGAGTTCTTGATTTTTCTCTTGCCATCTTAACCATTCCCATCAAGCCCTTCTTCAGCTCTCCGGCAATCATCTCTCCAACACCTCTAACTCTTCTGATTCCAAGATGATCAATATCATCAGAATCTTCCTCCTCTCTAACCTTGTTTATTAAAAAATCAATACCCCTAACAACATCTTGAATAGTTAATCTTTGATGAGAGAGTGGAACATCTTCATTTTGAAAAGTTTGATTTATTTGATATCTTCCAACTTCAGAAAGATCATAATATTCACCTTCAAAAAATCTTTTCCAAATAAAATCAAGAGCTGCTTCAGAAGATGGAACCTGATCATTAGGTCTGAAATTCAAATAAATTTCTTTTATACATTCATCTCTGCTTAAAAGACCTGAAGTCATCCCATCTTCAAAACATTTTTGAAAAGCCCAAGGTGAATCTTCGTCTTTTCCAAGCTTAACATCAGGATAACTTGCAACTTCCAATTCAACATATGGTTCTTTTCCATCATTTTCAGGAAGATATTGAATCGTTTCAACATGCTCTTTTGTTAAAGCCTGACCTTTCTTAACAATAACATTTCCTTTATCATCCCTAACAGAGGATCTTGCTTTCCAGCCTTCGCAAACTTTAACAAACTGCTTTCTGTAAGAAGCAACTTTTTTTCTCTTATCCATATTTTCTTCAGACTTTTTAGAAGCTTTAGATTCGCTAACAAAAACAAGTTCTCCAGGATGTTTTTTTCCTTTAACAGTTCTGTATTCAAAACCTAAAGCCTTAAGAAATGTTGCAAGGTGAAACTTTCTAAATTTACCTAACCTAATCCAAAATCTATTTCTTGCATCTAAATTAAATTCCATCCAATTACCTCTAGAAGGAACAAATTTTGCAACATTGTTTTCATTTTTTTGATTTACATTTTCTCTTTTAAAGAATATACCTGGGCTTCTAAGCAGCTGGAAAACACAAGTTTTCTCAATTCCATTAATAATAAATGTAGCACTTGGAGTCATTTTGGGAACATTTCCAATTCTTAACTCTTGAACCTTGAATTCTCCTGTCTCTTCTCTGTAGAGCTGAACTGGAATAGATAAAGAAGTTGCATAGGTTTTTCCGAGCTTTCTACAATCTTCTATTGACTCATCAGGATCATCTAATTGGAAAGAAGACATTCCTTCTGGAATAGAAAGTGTAACTTTCTTATCTTCAAAAGTTACAGGAAAAACTTCCCTCATCACCCTATCGATACCTTTAGTTGTAAAGTATTCGTAACTTTTCTTTTGATGTCGAATCAAATCATGTTTGATTGCATCTGTAAATGTTTCCTGCACTGAAAAATCTTTTATTTCAGCAGCAGGAACCCTAGAATCATTTTTTGACATAGCAAACCCCTCTTATATAACTAACAACACGCAAAAAGCGTAAAAAAACTACAATTTTATTAAAAATTATTACTCGATCTCAACATCAGCACCAGCTTCTGCTAATACTGATTTAATTTCCTCAGCTTCAGATTCGGAAATACCTTCTTTAACTGAGACCGGAGCCTTGTCAACAAGTTCTTTTGCCTCTTTAAGACCAAGTCCTAAAGCACTTTTCACAGCTTTAATAACAGCAATTTTCTGCTGTCCAGCAGCCTTAAGTGTCACCTTAACGGTTGACGGTCCTGAGTCACCACCTCCATCATCAGATGCAGCCGGAGCAGCAGCCATCGCTACTGGAGAACCTTGAACATTAAACTTTTCTTTTAATGCTTCAACTAGCTCTACTAACTCGCTAACCTTCATTTTTTCGATACTTTCAATGAGTTTATCTTTGCTCATAATTACACCACCTCATTAGATTTATTTTTAGCTATTTCATCAAGAGTCCAAACTAAACTTGAAAGAATGCCGTCTAGAGTCCAAACCAGTCCAGAAACTGGGGAATCAAGACATCCTACCAACTGTGCGTAAAGATCCTCAATATTATTTATTTTTGTAAGTTTTGTAAAGGAGTCTGAATCAACAACACCCCCCTCAAGTAATCCAAACTTAAAATTAAACGAATCATCAGCTTTGAGCCTGTCTGCAAACTTTTGTATTACAGGAAAAGGATTTTCCTCGTCAACTAATACATGTGCTATAGGGCCCTTCACTGAAGCTTTAAATTCAGACTTTTCTTCGTCGTTTAAGTTTAATTCATCAATAACTCTCCACATAAGTGTATTTTTTATAACAGAAAAGTTACCACCCAGATCACTTATCTCTCTTCTAAAGATATTTTCATCTAGTGCAGTTATTGAAGAATTGGAAAATATTCCAAAAAAAGTACTTTCTTTTACTGAAGACACTTTTTCAGAAACTTGATTTTTCTTGCTATTTAAAACTTTTGTACTAACCATCACATTTCAACCTTAACACCTGGTCCCATAGTGAGACTAAGAGATATTTTTTTCATATATGTACCTTTTACTGAAGAGGGTCTCATTGATTTAATCATTGAATGAGCCATTTCAACATTTTCAAGCAAGTGACCTTTTTTAAAGGATTTTTTACCAACTTTCAAATGTACATTCCCACCATCATCATTTCTAAAACTCTGCTTACCTTTTAAAAATTCTGTAACAGTGCCTTTTAGATCAGAAGAAACAGTTCCTGCTTTTGGACTAGGCATTAATCCCCTTGGTCCTAAAACCCTACCTAAAGGTGCTAGATCTCTCATCATCGAAGGATGGGCTAACAAAACATCAAAATCCAATTTTCCTGATTTGATTTCCTCTATAAGATCTTTGGAACCTACCTTTGTAGCTCCAGCAGCCTTAGCCTCTTCCGCATTCTTACCATCAGCAACAACTGCAACAGCAGGCTTGTCTCCAGTTCCATGAGGCAAAAGCATAGTTCCTCTAATTTGTTGATCTGCCTGCTTTGGATCTATTGATAGTGAGATATGCATATCGACAGATTCATCGAATTTAGCAGATTTTACAGATGCGAGCAAATCAAGACCTTCTTCTAAAGAAAAAGTTTTTAGGCTTGCTTTTTGTTTGTTTTCTAAGCTTCTTTTAGATCTTTTCATTCCTCTTCTCCAGCAGGCTCATCATTCACATCATCAGCAGGGGCAGAAGCAGCCGCAGCTTCCGCAGCTTCCGCAGCTTCCGCAGCTTCCGCAGCTTCCGCAGCTTCTTGGGCAGCAATCTCACCCTGTTTGATCAATTCAATAATTTCTTTGTCATCCTTCCTTCCGATAACAACACCCATTGATCTGGCTGTACCTTTAACTATATTCATTGCAGCATCAACATTTCTTGTATTAAGCTCCTCAAGCTTTCTTTCAGCAATAGCCTTTACTGATTCCTCAGTTATAGCTCCAACTTTTATTCTTAATGGATCAGAAGATGCTTTCTCTAAGCCAGCAGCTTCCTTTATCAAAGCGCTAACAGGAGGTTCAAGTGTTACGAAATCAAAACTAGCATCACGATAAGCAGTGATTATTACTGGAACAACCTCTCCTTTCCTGTTGCTTGTAGCATTATTAAAAGATTGACAAAATTGCATTATATTGATACCCAAGCTTGAAAGTGTTGGACCAACAGGAGGCGCAGGATTTGCTCCACCTCCAATAATTTGCAATTTTGCCTTTCCTACAACTTTTTTTTGCGCCATTATGCAGCCACCATTTTATCTATATCTATTTCAACTCTTGTTTCTTTCCCAAATATAGGAATAGTTACACCAGCTAATCTTTTATCTAGATTAATATCCTGAACCCTGCCAGTGTAATCCTGAAATGCACCCTCTAAAATTCTTACCAAATCACCTTCAGCAAATTCAACAGAATCAATAATTTGAGCTTCACCAATCTGTTTTAAAAGTATTTGAACCTCTTCTTCAGACAAAGGTTGAGGATGATCCCAGCCCCCCATCAAATTGATAACTCCGTAAATGTTATTTATAACCGTTTTTATATCATTTTTAGTACCTGCATCATGATCCATTTGTATGTAAACATATTTAGGATAAAGTCTTTTAACAACAACCTTACCTCTTTCCTTTATTGAGGTTGCAGGAACCTCAACTCTATGAATAATATTTTCTAGCAAAACGCCCTGTTCCTTATCGAGCTTTTCATAATATTTAATATTTTTAACAGCTTCATCTTGCTCTGGATCTAAAGTCGTTGATTCAACATTCGGAATACCACAGCTGATGGAGAGTCCAACCTGGATCTCATAACGGTTAACCGTTTCCAATATATACCAATCTCTACTCATACAAGAATGGGAGCGAGAATTTTACTTAAAATCAAATCAATTAAGCCCAGAAACAATCCAACAATAAGAATCACAAAAAGTACACCTCTAGTTGCATTTAAAGTAATGCTTCTAGAAGGCCATGAAATTCTCTTCATTTCGGCCTTAAAATCACTAAAATTAAGATTTATCACCCTAGCCCTTTACCTCCTTATGTAAAGTATGTTTTTTTAATCGTGGAGAATATTTCATCAATTTCATTTTGTCAGGAGTATTTAACCTACTCCTAGAGCTTCTGTAATTTCTATCTCCACATTCAGTACATTCCAAATAAAAATGCACTCTACGACCATCTTTCTTTGCCATATTATCAAATTATCCTTTGTTAAATAAGATTTATTAAAAACTATTTAATGATCTCAGTGATAACACCAGTACCTATAGTTTTTCCACCTTCTCTTATAGCGAATCTTAAATTTTGTTCACAAGCAACTGGATAAATCAAAGTAATGTGTGCTTCTACGTTATCACCAGGGTTAGCAAACTCAACAGCTGTACCATTATTAGGATCAGCCAAAGAGTCTACAGAACCAGTGATATCTCCTGTTCTCACAAAGAACTGAGGTCTATAGTTAGACTTAAATGGAGTATGTCTTCCACCTTCTTCTTTCTTTAATATATAAACCTGTGCTTTGAATTCTGTAGCAGTTTTTATAGATTTAGGTTTAGCTATAACCATACCTCTTTCTAATTCATCTTTTTTAGTTCCCCTTAAAAGAATACCTGCATTATCACCAGCAATAGCATTACCAAGGTTTTTATTGAACATTTCAATACCTGTAGCAACAGTATCCTGATCTCTACCCATTCCCAAACAAGAAACAGCATCACCAATATTCAAGGTTCCTCTTTCAACTCTTCCAGTACAAACTGTTCCACGACCTTTGATTGAAAAAATATCCTCAATAGGCATAAGGAAATCTTTATCTTGATCTCTCTCAGGAAGCGGGAAGTACTCATCAACAGCTTTCATAAGCTCCACAATCTTTTCTTCCCATTCTGGCTTGCCTTCAACAGCACCAAGAGCACTACCATAAATAATAGGAGCATTATCTCCATCATATCCATGATTATTCAACAAATCCCTAATTGTCATTTCAGTAAGTTCTAACATCTCATCAGCATCATCGCCTTCAGCTGCTTTAACCTTATCAACCTTGTTTACAAAAACAGCCAAAGCTGGAACATTAACCTGCTTAGAAAGCAAAACGTGTTCAGCTGTCTGCAACATAGGTCCATCATCACCTGCAACAACAAGGATGGCTCCATCCATCTGTGCTGCACCAGTTATCATGTTTTTGATATAGTCAGCGTGACCTGGACAATCTATATGCGCATAATGCCTAGTCTCTGTTTCATATTCGATATGAGAAACATTGATAGTAACACCTCTTTCTCTTTCTTCAGGTGCTTTATCAATATCTTCAAAAGCAGTTTGCTTAGCAAGACCTTTTGCAGCCAAAACTTTACTTATCGCTGCTGTCAGTGTAGTCTTGCCATGGTCAACGTGACCAATCGTCCCAATATTCATGTGGGGTTTATCTCTATTAAAATCTCCCATTTTTAATTCCTCCTAAAAAATTAATTTCTTTGTAAAACAAGCCCAAGGTCGGATTTGAACCGACGACCTCGTCCTTACCAAGGACGCGCTCTGCCCCTGAGCTACCTGGGCAAAGCGAGAGACGGGACTCGAACCCGCGACCCTCAGCTTGGAAGGCTGATGCTCTGCCAAACTGAGCTACTCTCGCATTCCAAGCCATGGAGGGAGAGGGATTCGAACCCCCGTACGCATACGCGAGCGAGTTTACAGCCCGCCTCCTTTGGCCACTCGGACATCCCTCCCAAATAAAATAACCTGTGTGTGTCATACAAACTAGAGATTCTAGCATTGATTTTGAAATTTATACAAATTTAAGCAATATTAACCATTCGCCTTTAACAACTTCGGGCAAAAGCCTTAATACTCTTTGGGGTGTTCCGTCAAGCCTTTTTTCATGAATTTTTGATATTTCAGAAAACAATTGCAAATCTACATTAATAAACCTATCTACAATTGAGATAAAATCTCGCAATTTTCCAGGGTTAACAAAAATCAAATGTGTACCTTTCAAGTTAGACATTTTTTCCAACCAGTTAAAAATCTTCTTATCACTCTTTGGAGGAAAGCCCCATATAAAACAAGGCAAGGTTGGCCATCTGCTCAACGAAAGAGCAGATCCGACAGAAGAAGGACCGGGTAAGGAAAATACTTTTGCTTGACATTTGATCGCTATAGAAACAACCTCATGACCAGGATCAGCTATGTTAGGAGCACCTGCATCAGACATTAGACCAACTGTTTTCCCTTCAAGAAAAAAGTTTGATATTCTTTTTTTTGAAACTCCCTTCTTGTTTAAGCTCCACTTAATGACTTTATGATCTCTTGAAAGGTTTAGGGAATAGCTGATTTTTTTATATTTTGACAAACTTTCAACAAGCAAAACATCACAACTTTCTAATGTTTGTTTTAATCTAAATGAAATATCATCTAAATTTCCAATAGGAGTTGATACAACCCATAAAACTGACATTAAGAAAATAACCTCATGTTATTTTGAAAACAATATTGGATTCTCTCTTTTAAGTAGCATGACTAAAGATACAGCTAAAAATAAAAAATTAGGGAACCATGCTGCGATAATTGCAGATAAGCCAATCTTGCTTAAAGCTATCCCGACAAGCATTACTACATAATAAAAAAAGATAACCAGCATCGACATTCCAATCCCCATTCCAGGCCCTACTGATTTTCTTTCAAAAGATGAACCCATTGCAACTCCAAGTAAGGAAAAAATAATAGCAGCAAAAGGTACTGCAATTTTTAATTCCGTTTGAGTCGCCAATTTATCAGCCTTCATGACCTCACCTCTTTTTCTCACCTCAGAAACATACTTTTTGGCATTTAAATAATTCATCTCTTGAACGTCTTTTGTTCTGAGTTTTTTAATATTTGTAGGACTCTCTTCAAAAAAAACACGAACTTTGTCTTGTTTTAAATTTGCAAAACGACCAGAACCAAGATTAGAAAGTGTTACCACGTTAAGAAGTTCCCATGAGCCATCATCAGATATATAAAATCCTTTTTCGGCTAAAAAATACTCTGAAAACATCAATTGGTTTTCTTGATCTTCATACCTAAACAAATGCAAATTATTTAAAACATTGTTGTCTAAATTTTGAGCAATTAAATTCCACTTCATGTTACCAGACGGATAATAAGATTCAAAATTAACATCATTTTCTTGTGCTCTGCCTTCTCTATAGATCTCTACAGCTAATTTTTCCATTTTTTCAACTGAAGAAGGTATTACAAATTCATTCAAGGAAACTGAAAGCAAGAATGAAAAAAAACCAATAATCATCACACTAGAAGCAACTCTTCTTAAGCTTGATCCCGAAACAAGAGCTGCTCGCAACTCCCCACTAGCAGAAAGTTGTGAAAAGGTCAATATTGAAGCCAGTAAAATGGTCATGGGTATAGCCACAACAACTGATTGAGGTATCCCTAATGCTAAAAACTCTGAAACCTGTGATATTGGGGTTTCCATATCTACAATCATCTTGACTGCTGTTTTGAAAGAAGCGGAAAAAAGAACTAAAAAAGTAAAAGTAATAAGCCCATATAAAAAAAGACCTCTAATTTGTCTTAATACAAAAATATCTATTAATTTCAAGGTTAATTTCCCAAATAAATTTCTTTTGCTTTATTTGATTTTTTAATTTCCTCTGGAGTTCCCTGAACCTCTATCTTTCCTTCATTCATTAGGTATATCCAATCTGCTATATTTAACATTGCAAGATGGTTGTGATCTGTAATCAAAACACCTAAACCTCTTTTTTCCTTTAACGATATGATGATTTCATGCAATTGTTGAATATGCAATGGATCTACACCTGTAAAAGGTTCGTCTAGAAGTATGAAATCAGGATTGTTGGCTATAGATCTGGCAATCTCAACCCTACGCCTCTCTCCACCAGAAAGAGCATAACCTAAGGAATTCTTAAGATGCTCTATTCCCATTTCTTCTAAAAGAGAATCGACTCTATCTTTATGTTCTTTCTTTGGTATTTTATTAACCTCTAAAACCAATCTGATGTTTTCTTCTACAGTCAGCCTTCTAAAAACACTTGGGCTTTGATCTAGGTATCCAATCCCCAGTCTGGCTCTCTTGTAAACAGGAAATTTTGAAACATCCTCACCATGCAATGAAACTTTACCGGCATCAGGCTTGACAAGACCAGTAATCATATAAAAGGTAGTTGTTTTACCTGCGCCGTTTGGACCCAAAAGACCAATTGCTTTTCCTTTGGGGATCGAAATACTTACATTATCAACAACAACTCTGCTGCCATACTTTTTAACCAAGCCTTCAGATTCAATTTTAGTCATAAGTGAAGTATAAATTATTTTTGAACTATGAGAATAAAGTTAGAAAAGATTAAGAGGTTAAAAAATCAAGTTTAGCCATTAATTCTGAATTGACCTCAGAAGTTCCAAGATTACCACCTAAGTCTGCCGTACTTTTTTTCTCTTTCAGCATTTGAGTTACAGCTTCATCCAAAATCAAGCCTTCTTTTGTTTTATTATTGTTTTTAAGAAGCAAAGCCATGCTTAAAACTGCAGCAAAAGGGTTAGCAACATTTTTACCTGCATATTTTGGAGCAGATCCATGAACAGGCTCAAAAAGAGAAATTTTTCCAGGATGAATATTTCCTGATTCCGCCAGACCAAGACCACCTACTATTTGAGCACCTATGTCAGAAATGATATCGCCAAACATATTCGTAGAAACAAGAACTCCAAAAGATTCGGGCCTTTTTACCAATTGCATACTACATGCATCAACATAAAGATGATCTGCTTGAATTTCAGAATAATCTTGAGATATTTCATTAAAAATATCTAACCATAGCTGATGTCCGTGTCTAAGTACATTACTTTTATCAACCATAGTTACACGATCCCTTGAGTCTTTTTTAGCTAATTCAAATGCATAACGAATAATTCTTTCAGTACCTTTTCTCGTGTATTCACCTCTTTGCCAAGCCATCTCGTTTTCCTGACCCTTGTTTTCCCATCCACCAATTTGCCTATAAAAACCTTCGGTATTTTCTCTAACAATAAGCAAATCAATATCTTTTGATTTTTTCAAAGGTGACAAATCCGGAACTCTACATACACACGGTCTCAAATTAACATAAAGATCAAGCTCAAACCTTAACCTCAAAAGAACTCTAGCAGCAAAATCTATATCCAGATCATCACCAACTGCACCTAAAAAAATTGCATCAGTTGATAAAATTTTATCCATTTTTAATTCATCTAAATCGTTTCTCGATTCAACCCAATTTTTAGTAGTCAAATCAGGAAAAGCAATAATATCGACTTCATCTTTTAGAAGAAATTTAGCTGCATTAACAGCAACATCAGTTACTTCTGGCCCAATTCCATCTCCAGGTAAAACAGAAATTTTCAACATAATTTAATTTGGTAACTTAGGTGGTTGCCAAGACTCTATTCTATCAAACCAATCACGTTTGAAAGAATCGGGCAACAACAAAACAGCATCAAGAAAAAAATGGAAACGATTTGAGTCAATAAAAAACAATCTAGATTCAATGCCTTCAATTGAAGCATTAAACAATCTTAAATCCTCTTTTGACTCTGGTTCAGAATGAAAAAAAATCTGACCATCCTTTTCGAAAAATAAAAAATTATTCTTTAATCCAAACTCAATTAAATAAATAATCTCGTCCCAAAGCTTATCATTTGCTAAAGACATAGCTGTAAATAAATCGTTAATCTCGAAAATCTTTTCCATAGGTATGCCTGCAGGCAAAAAGATTCTCGGATCTTGAGAGCTGTTCAGATCTAAATAAGAAAAATTTTTCAAAGGCAACCATATGTTGCTATCTTTTTCTTTAACAGACAAAGAATCAGCATCACCATTACATCCCTTGCAGAAATCAAACAAATAAGACTCCTTGAATACAAAATGATTGATTAATGTTGATTCTCTTTTTTTAAATTCACCATCAGGGCTTTCAAATCCAAATGAAAACAAAAAAATAAATATTAATAAAGTCTTCTTCATTGCCGTTTTAAAAAATCTTTTTTGCATTGCTTATAACTGAATTCATAACCTGATCAAGATCACCAAAACATCTAGCACCAGAAGCATGAAAATGACCTCCTCCACCGTATTTATTAGCAATAATCCTTGAATCCAAAGCACCTTTTGATCTTAAGTTCATCTTGATCAAACCATTATCCTCTTCTCTAAAAAGAATAAATAAATCCACATCTTTGATTGAATTGCATTCTTCTGGTATTCCTTCAAAATCAGGAGATGTAATACTGTATTTTTGCCAGTCAGAAAACCTGGAATAAGACCATGCAATTTTATTTGCCTTATCAATATTTATCCTTTCCATAATTCTTGTTAAGAGTTTAATTTTCCTTAAAGGTTGCGAAAAATAAACCTGCTCTTTAAGAAATGAAACGCTTGCTCCAAGATCTATCAAGTCAGCTGCTATTTTGAAAGTTTCTGAACGATTGGTGTTAAATGTAAAATTTCCAGTATCAGTCATAAGCCCCAACAAGATAGCATCAATTGATTCTTGGCTCATTTTTAAATTTAATTCTTTAAATAGTTTATATATTAAAACTGTTGTAGATGCAGCATTTTCCTCAACATAATTAACATCTGCAAAAAAAGTATTACTAAGGTGATGATCAATATTAACAGTCAAAAACTTACCATCTAAAAAAGACTGGAAACCTTTGTTTACCCTGTGGTCAACTGCGATGTCCAAAAAGACAATCACATCGTAATTATCATTAGGCAATTTTGTTTTTATTTTTTTTATACCTGAAAAAAAAGAATAGATATCAGGGATGTCATCAATGCAGACACATTCTGACTTCTTTCCCTCCAAAGAATTAATTAAATTATTAAAAGATATTAAACTTCCTACTGAATCACCGTCAGGATCCTTATGCGAAAGGATTAAAAAGTTCTTATTACTTTTAATTGTTTCAATTACTTTTTCAATCATTGGGTAAAGATTTATTTAAAATTTCATTAATCTTAAATGCTTTTTCAACAGTGTCATCCCAAAAAAAATCTAATTTTGGAATCTTCCTCAGTCTTAAACCACTTAAAGCTCTGGAGACTATTCGTCTTTTTGCAATATTCATTGTATGAAGAATTGTTTTCTTTTTTTTGCTTGAACTACTGCTTATATAAACATCTAACTTTCCATAACCTCTTGAAAAATCAATTTTTGTCAAAGTTAAATCAGGAGGTATCCTCGGATCATCCAACTCTGATATTTCCCTTGCAAGACAAGCTTTGATCGATTTAAAGATGCTTAACTGTTTCATTTTCCAAATACTTCAGACTCAGTTTTCTTTCTTCTTTCTATCCTGTGCGTAACCAACTCATCCCCTGGCTTCAAGCCTGGTTTACCTACAACTCTAAAACCACATTCAAACCCTTCTTTAACTTCTTTTACATCCTCTTTAAAGCGTCTTAAATTATCAATCCTTCCTTCAAAAATCATATCTCCATCTCTAAATATTCGGCATCTTGAACCTCTTGTAACAAAGCCAGATTCAATTTTTCCTCCCGCTATTGTCAATCTAGGAGTTTCTCTAAATATTTCCAAAAGTCTCAGTCTACCGGATTCAAATTCCTCTTCATCTGCAGCAATAGAGTCAATAATTTCACTTTTAATATTTTCCAATAATTTATAAATTAAATTATTTACACTTATTTTGATTGATTTTTCTTTAGATAATTTAGCTGCAGAACCAGCAATACCAACCTCAAAGCCAAGTATTGAAGCTTCAGAAGAATGAGCCAAATCTACATCAGCAGTAGTTACATCGCCTACACTTGAACTAATTACAAAAACTTTAAACTCTTCTGACTTCAATGCTTCAATCTCTTTCTTGACTGCTTCCAAAGCTCCATAGCTAGAAGCTTTTACTATAAGTTTAAATTCCTTGCTAGAAACATCTCCAAAAAGAGAATCTATGTCAGCCACCCTCTGTTCTGAAGATTTTGTTTTTTCCTTCAGTCTGCTTCTTAAAACTTTTTTTGCTGCTTTTTGATTCTTAACCTCAATAAACTTTTCTCCAGAGGAAGGTATATGATTTAACCCTGTGATCTCAACAGGCATTCCAGGATGCACATCATCAAGTTTTTTACCATCATAAGAATTCAAGCCTCTCACAGTAGCGAAATCATCCTTGAACAATAAGATACTTTTTGGCTTCAGGACACCTTGTAAGATAATAGCGGTGCATGTTTTTCCATTTTGCTTGATTTCAGATTCAATTACAACACCTTGAACTTTAGATGTGCTATCAGCTTTAAGCTCTAATATGTCACTTAATTCAACTATTCCCTCTAGGAGTAAATCGACACCTTCTCCACTTGTTGCACTAATCGGAAACAAAGGTATATCTCCGCCAAGAGCAGAAGGGTTAATTCCAATTTTTTGCAATTGACCTAAAACCTTATTTGGATTCGCTCTAGGACTATCCATTTTATTTAAAGCAATAACCATTTCTACTTCAGCAGCTTTTATATGCTCGTAAGCCTCAATAGTCTGTTCCCTTGGACCTTCATCTGCAGCAATAACTAATACTGCAACATCAGTAACCTGTGCGCCTCTTGCTCTCATAGAAGTAAAGGAGCTATGTCCAGGTGTATCTATAAAAGTTATATTTCTGCCATCTTTTGTTGATGCCAGAGTCGCTCCAATCTTTTGTGTTATAGCACCAAATTCGCCAGAAGCAACAGAAGTTTGCCTGATGTAGTCAAGTAAAGTTGTTTTGCCATGATCAACATGACCCATAACAGTCACGATAGGAACCCTTTTTGTTAAAGATTTTTCATCTATTTTTAAAATTGGTTCATTTTTCTTGTGTTCAATAATTGTTATATGCTCTATGTTCCATTTTTGCAACAAAGAAACAATTTGATCTTTATTTGGTTTGTAATCTATATCCTTGTCTTCCATCTCAAAAAATGAAAAAATATTTGCTATAGGTATACCAAGAAGTTTTGAAATTTCCTTTATTGTTAAACCTAAGTTAATTGAATTGATCTCTTTAGATCTCTCGCTAACAGCGCTTGCTGTTTCAGTAAGCCTTACTGAAAAAGATTTTGCAACTCTTGAGCCAAGCTTGGTTGAACTCTTCCTGCCTCCAAGCTGTGCTTTCCTGGCTTCCTTCTTTCTGTTTTCTTTTCTAAAAGAAGGATTTCCGGCATTCGGACTTGAACCTTTTTGAAAATCTTTACCAGTTGTTTTTTTCTTGACTGTGTCCTTGGTAGCATTTTGAGAATCAGATTTCTGGATATTTTTTTTCTCATCTTTAGCTGGCGCTTTCCCAAGATATGCAAGAACTTTATCAGCGTCACCATCCTCAATGATAGACATACTTGTGTTTACATTTATGCCAATCTCCTTAGCTTTTACAACCAGCTCTTTGGAGTCTATATTAATTTTTTTTGCTAATTCAAAAACTCTCATTAAGCTTCTTCTTCTCCGCTTTCTTCTATCAATCCTAAATCATGCAAAAATGTAACGAGTATCTGGCTTCCCAGTTCACCCACCCCTTCCATCTTCTCTAAATCAGTTTCACTAAAAGTGAACAAATCCTTAACCAAATTTACATTATTTTTTGCAAGAGCCTCTAATAACCATGTTGGAAATTGGAAAGCAGACTCTTGCAGCTCTTTCTCTGGCAAAGAATCAAATGAAGCTGTATCCCAAATGTCAATTGACCATCCTGTTATCCTTGTTGCAAGACTGACGTTTTCACCCTCGCTTCCGATTGCTTTATTTTTTTCATCAACTGAAACAATAACGATAGCTTTTCTTTTTGTGTTTCCAGCTTCATCTCTGTCTTCCAGTGTAAGGTAATTGAGCAATCTAACATTTGAAAAATCTACATTAACAGGTCTCATTGAATTTGCAATGAAATGCCTTGGTCTTTCATCCCATTTAACAACATCAATCTTTTCTTGAGAAAGCTCTTTTATAACAGACTGTATTCTTCTTCCGCCAGGGCCTATACAAGCACCCAAAGGTTCCACTGATTCACTATAAGAATGAACGGCTACCTTTGCTCTGTGCCCCGGTTTTCTAACCACTCTTTTAATCTCGATTACACCTTCTGAAACCTCTGGTATGTTTTCCTCCATGAGCAATCTTAAAAATTCTGGATGTGTTCTAGATAAAAGCAATTGAGGCCTTCCTGACCTATCTTTCGCAACAGAGTATACATAAGCACGAACTCCGCTCTTCAATCTTTGTTTTCTTGATTCACCAAATATCCTTTCTGACTTTCTAAGTATTCCTTCAATCTTCCCAACTTCAACCCATGCAGTATCCCTTATAGCTTTATATATTTCTCCATAGACGTTATTACCTTCCATCTCAGCTGCCTTTGCGTAAAGGTTGTGTTTTTCATATTCAGAAATTTTTTCATCAAGCATTGTTAAAGCTTTCCTGATTGCAATTCTGCTTAATTTTTGAAAGTCTAAAGGGTCAGGATAAAAGGTCCTTATTGGTAGATCTAAACCTTTTTTCCTTATGTCTTCTATAGAAATTTCTAACTCATCATCTCTAACACTGGTAACAATTCTTTTTAAAAGAAAAGCCTTAATCGTTCCTCTAATAAGATCAACATCAACTTTAAAATTCTCTGGTGCACTTTCCAAACCAAATTCACTTGAATAAGCTGATTCAAATGCTACCTTGAGAGACTCTCTTAATTCATTCTCATTAATAGCTCTATTTTTTAATATATTGCTTATCTCTTCTTTGAGATCTATAAAATATGTTTTTTGACTCATAATCTAACTCCTATTTAAACCTTTAACCATCTTTAATGCTTGAAAAGGGATGTAAAAAAAACCATCCTTCATTTGAAAAACCAAACAATTGTTATAGCTTACCAAAATTCCAAAAAAAGATTTTGAAACTTTTTCTAATTTAAACTCAACCTCCCTTCCGGTCCAGCGTTGAAAATGCTTTAATTTAGTTAAGACAGGTTCAACTCCGGGGGAAGAGACTTCAAGAAGTCCCTTTTCTAATATGTTTCCAATCTTAGAGCTACTCAAAGATCTAGAAACCTTTGCGCAGTCGTTGACACCCACTCGACCATCTAAAAAAACAGCAAAGCGACGATTAGGGCCTTGGCCCTTAATAGAAACATCCCATATTGTATATCCCATATTGGTTACTTCAAATTCAATATTTCGAATTAAATCATTTTTTTCCACTGCTTAACCAACCTTCAACAACTTCCCAGTACATTTTCAACCTTTTGATAACCCCAACAACTAAACCATGTTTTTTTTCTTTTGTAACTTGCCCTACCCCAAATAAATCTGCCTTATGGACTGTCCAATTATTTGATTCAGCAAAATTATTTAGAGCAGTTTCAAACCCATAACCTGCAACTTCTCCAAAAGGAAAATTAGAAATTTTATTTAAAAGAACAGCCCTTTGGCCAGATAAACCTGGAGCAATTTTCTGAGCAAAATCAGTACCAACTTTTCCACCTTTAAAAATACCGACAGACATATCGCAAATATTTTTAATGACTGGATCAATAATTGAATCTATATGATCGACCTCGAGCCCAACCAAATCTGCATCAATAAATAAAACACATTCATGTTTAACACATGCAAGACCCATATGTATAGCTGAAGTTTTTCCAAGGTTTTCAGGAAGGGATAAAATGAGTATTCCAGGAATCCTTCGAGCTGCTGCGGCTGTTCCGTCTCTTGACCCATCATCAACAACGATGACCTGATTTATATTTTTACTAACTGCCAAAACTTTTAAAACTTTAGCAATTCTCGGTGCTTCATTATGAGCAGGAACAATTACAGAAACCTTCACTAAAGCCTCCCTATATCCCTTATTGTTATTATCAAAAACAAAATAATCAATGCATAACCACCAATCGAAAGTAATGATTTCGTTACTCTTTTAACAGTTTGTTTTTTGGAGACAGGAACAAAATTTTCTACAATTTCAATCATTATCCTGCCTCCATCTAAATTAGGAATAAAAATCAAAAGAAGATTTAAAATCCCTAAATTAACAGAGAGAAGAGCTAAAAAAGTTAAAGAATTCTCCAACCCTTGCTTCACAACCTGTGATGAAATTGAAATTATCGCTACTGGCCCGCCGACATTCTCCAAGGCTTTTTTCTCAAACCTAAATATACTTCCAACAAAACCAAAAATTTGAGCTGCAGCAAACGAAGTATTTGAAAAAGAAATTTTAAAAAGATCAAAACCTCTCACTTCGGTTCTTTTAGGCATAAATGAAAATAAGCTTAAAAGCTCAGACCTTTCAACAAGTAAGCTTTCTTTTTTTTGATCTGAATCTTGATAATAAATTTCTATTTGAGATGAAGAAATAGCTGAAAGATCTTCAAAAGAAGTCATTCCATCAATTGAAAAAATATCCTGTATCAATAAATTTTGATCAATATATTCAATCAAATCTGATCTATTTACAGTAAACACAGCTCTGTCCTTCATGACAATCTTCACATCTTCACTAAGCAATAAATCGAAAGTGCTTTGAGTCAATGGTGCTTCCTTGAGGTTTAAGTTTCCGATTCTAGATACGGAAATTTTTCCAATATCCTTGCTTAAAAAAACATTGTCTATTTGTGGCTCAACGCGAAAACTGATTGCTGATTTACCTAATTGTGGCTCATAATAAATTGGACCAAGCCTCTGTCCAATCCAATCTAAATCTATACGAATTCTGTCTGAATTCAATCTTGCTTCTTCCACCTTGGAAAAAAAATCTTTTTCAGAAGGCCATGCGATGGCTTCAATCAATCTTGACTCTGTAGCAACACCACTAACAATAGAACCAGTTGGAGCTAACCCAACAATAAACTCATCGTCTATCATTTCATCTATTGTTATTAATCTCTTTGGGTCACCATAAGAAAAAACTACAAGAAAAAAAATGAAAAAAGCTAAAATCATATTTGCTAAAGGCCCAGCAAAAAGTATAAAAATCTTCTTTAATAAAGATATTTCATCAAATGATTTTCCCTCAGATTCAATATTGGCTTTTTCATTCTCAGAATCCTCATCCTCAACCATTCCTTTTATAAGAACATATCCTCCTAAAGGAATCATGTTGATTTTCCAAAGTGTCTCTTTGGATTGAAAACTAAATAAACATTTACCAAAACCAACAGCAAATTCCTCAACACCAACACCACATCTTTTTGCAGCAAGATAGTGGCCTAACTCGTGAATGAAAACAACAATCCCAAATATTAAGATAGCGCCAAAAAAGCTAGATATCAAATTCAAATAGACCATATTAACCAATAAAAAATAATTTAATCAAATAATAACTTGCAGGTAAAACAAACAAAAAACTATCCATTCTGTCAAGGATGCCTCCATGACCGGGTATAGAGCTTCCATAATCCTTCATGAGCTTCTCTCTTTTCAAAACAGAAAATGCTAAATCACCCAATTGTGCAATAAGCCCTAAAATCAAACCTATAACCCACCAAAAAAATAAATTTTCAGGTGTTCCCATCCCAGACATACTGGCAAATAAGGTCATTCCAAAAGAAGATCCAAAAAGACCACCAACGGTTCCCTCCCATGTTTTCTTGCTTACTGATGAAAGATAATTATTTTTTCCAAAATACTTACCGGAAAAAAATGCTGCACTATCGTAAGCCCACGCTCCAATCATGGGAACAAAAATTAAATAATTACCTTTTTCAGGGAATAAAAAAGAACCCAAAGGATGTAATTTAAAAACATAAGAAAGAAGACCTGCTGTAAGAAAAATACCAAAAAATGTTATTGATATTTCAGAAATCTTATATAAAGGTTTCTTCTGAAAGGCTCTAACGATATTAGCAATTGAGGCTAACAGTATATATAACGTGGAAAGCAAACCTGCACTTTCGTAGGTAAAATTTTGACTACTTTCTGCAAAAAAAGCAATGATTATCATTATTGCAGCTAAAGGATAACCAACTAAATCAAAAGTTCTTCCACCTTCAGCTCTAACAAGTCTGTAAAATTCTCTCAATCCGCTTGCAGCAACCCACATTGTTGCAATTAGAAGCAAAATACCACCTTCATTTAATATCAATATAGTTAATATTCCGAGAGAAAAACCATAAAAAAGCCTTTGTTTAATCTCTGTTTTAAACATTCCCATACCTTCTTTCTCTCAAAGTAAATTCATCAAGAATTCTACAAAACTCATCATTTGAAAAATCAGGCCAAAGCGTGTCTGTGAAAAAAAGTTCTGAATATGCTATATCCCATAAAAGAAAATTAGATATTCTTTTTTCTCCACCAGTCCTCAAAAGGAGATCAACTTCTGGCAATTCTGAAGAGTGCATATTTTTTTTAAAAAATGAATCATTTAACTTAAAAAGTTCATGTGTTTCTTTTTTATTCAAGTTATCTTCATCATTAAATTTACCTTGAAATAAATCTTTCAATATCTTGTTTACAGATTCAATAATTTCATTTTTTCCTGAGTAGTTTACACAAACAGATAAGTTCAAATCAGAATTTTTTCTCGTTATGTATTCTGCTTTTTCAATTATTTTTATTAAATTATCAGGCAAATTCCTTTTGTCTCCTATCATTCTGAATCTTATACCTTCTCTTAACAATAAAGGCAATTCCTCAGAAAGAGATTTAACCATTAAGCTAAAAAGGCTACTTTTCTCTTTTTCCGGCCTAGCCCAATTTTCAATTGAAAAAGCATAAAGAGTCAACCATTTTATGCCTAAGTTTCCACTTTTTTTTATTATCGATCTTGCAGTTTCTGCACCTTGCTGGTGACCTTGAAACCTATCCATGCCCTTTTTTTCTGCCCATCTACCATTACCATCCATAATAATAGCTACGTGATTAGGAACATTTAACATAGATATATCCTATTAATTATTTAGGATGCTTTTGTTTTTAGATTGATAAATCTCTTCAATTCTATTTTCTAAAGAAATTCTTATATCATCAATTCGATCTTCATTTCTTTTAATTTCATCTTCTCCAAGTTCATCCTTTAAGCCTTGAAGGGATGATCTTGCTTCTCTTCTTAGATTTCTTATCTTTATCTTTGTATCTTCTGATACTTCTTTAACTCTTTTTGAAAGCTGTATCCTGGTTTCCTGAGTCAAAGGTGGCAATTTTAAAAATATTCTTCCATCATTATGTGAAACTGAAACATCTAAATTTGCTCTAGTGATCTCCTTTTCAACCTCTTTTCCTATTGATGAATCAAACAGATTCAACATAACTGTTAAAGCATCCTGAATAGATAAAATACCTAAATCTTGAAGCTTAAAGGACCCTTCCCATGAAGGAACCTCAATCATCACTTTTTCAAATGCAGATACATTGGCTCTTCCTGCATGTAATTTCAAATATTCAGAACTTAGATATTCAACAGCCTCTTCTCCTGAAATTTCAAAAAGCTCAATAATGTCTTCTAATTCCATTTTATTTAATCAATGTTCCTATATTCTTTCCCTTAATAGCTTTGTTCAAAGAATCTTTCTCAAAAATGCTAAAAACTCTAATAGGTATTTTATTGTCTCTACATATAGATATTGCAGCAGAATCCATTACCTTGTAATTCTCTGTCAAAAAATGCTTGTAAGTTAATGTGTCTATATGTTTAGCTTTTGGATTCTTTTTAGGGTCATCTGTATAAACCCCGTTAACAGAAGTTGCTTTAATTAAAATTTGACACTTCAATTCAGCCGCTCTTAAAGCTGCAGCTGAATCAGTTGTGAAATACGGATTACCGGTACCACAAGCAAGAATAACTATTCTTCCTTTTTGTAAATGCCTCAATGCTCTTCTTCTAATAAACGGTTCTGCGAGCTGTCTCATTTCAACCGCGGTCATGACCCTCGTCTCTCTTCCAGCATCCTCTAAGAAAGATTGAAAAATTAACGCATTCATAACAGTCGCCAACATCCCAGCACTGTCAGCTGACGCACGTTCAACACCATACTCTGTAGCAGGGGCACCTCTAAATAAATTTCCCCCGCCTATAACTAAAGCTAATTCACTATCACTACATGATTCAACAATTCTTTCAGCTAATTTCTTTATTTCAGGAAAATCAAAACCAAAATCAGAATGGCCTTGAAAAAATTCGCCAGAGAGTTTAAGTAAAACCCTAGATTTTTTGAGAGACTGTGACACTTCCTCCAGCTTCCATAAACACAAAAGCTCTTACTTTAATGTTTTCTTTTATTACTGCAACCTGAGCTTCAACAGCTTGTTTAACTGTCATTTTTTCCTCAGGATCTTTAATCCATATTTGATCCATAAAGCAATGCTCTGCTTTCCATTTGTTGAAACGTCCATCTGCAATTTTTTGCCTAACATTTTCAGGTTTTCCTTCTTCTTCAGCTTTTTTAAGAAAACCATCAATTAATTCTTTTTTAAAATCCTCAGGCAAAGAGTCTTCATTCAAATAATCAGGTTTATAAGCAACAACATGCTTAGCTAAATCGTCAGCAAAAGCTATGAAAGCATCAGTCCTAGCAACAAAATCAGTTTCACAGGCTAAATCTACAATTGCACAAAGTTTTGGATTTAATGAATGAACATAAGAACCAACACGCCCTTCGCCAGTTGACCTATCGCCTTTTGAGCTTGCTATAGCAGCGCCTTGTGCCCCTATCCATCTTACAGCTTTTTCAATATCGCCTTTATTCTGTATTGCTGCTTTTTTGCATAAAGATAAACCAGCACCAGTTCTTTTTCTAATCTCCATTATTGCGTTTTTATCCATGCTTAAACCTCTTTTTTCTCTTCTGTATCCTTAACCTCTTCAGGAGAAGCTTTCTTTGCAATATGTCCATTTTTAACTGCCTCGGCAATCTTGCCTGCAAGTAATGAAATACTTCCAACAGCATCATCATTTCCAGGAATCCCAATAGTTATGTGGTCTGGATTACTGTTTGAATCAAGTATAGCAATAACAGGTATTCCGGCTTTTTTAGCTTCCAGGATAGCTATTCTGTCATGATTCACATCAGAAACAAACAAACAGTGAGGTGGAGATTGAAGATTTAAAGCACCACCAAATACTCTTTTATTTCTATCGATTTTTGTTTTATATATTCCCTTTTCCCTTTTTGTCATTTTTGACATTTTCTCATCTAGTAAACCTTCTTCAAACTTTCTCAAATTCTCCAAAGTTGAACTAATCTGATCCCAATTTGTCAAAAATCCACCTGGCCATCTTCGTGTCAGATGAGGCATGTTGCAATCATCAGCTATATTTTGAATAGATTCCCTTGCTTGTTTTTTTGTACCAACAAATAAAACCTTTCCACCTTCTTGAACTATATCCATAACAAGATAATAAGCTTCTTCTAATTTAGATATCGTTTTACTTAGATCAAGAATATGAACACCTTTTCTAACCTGGAAAACATAGGGTTTCATTTTTGGATTCCACATTGATTTGGGATGACCAAAATGAACACCTGATTCCAATAGCTCTCTTCTTGAAATTACTTTTTCGTTTGTGTTTTTTTCTACCATAACAAACTAGGTATTCTAACGCAATTAAATCAAGGGTGTTGTATTTGTGGCCAATAACCTTTGATGCTGAATAATGTTGAATGATCTGGCCTATGACAAGAGCTGCATGTTTCAAAACTTGCAACAAGCTTATTTTTTGATGGTTTGATTGAATGCTGAATCGGATTTCCCTGATGACAAGCTACACATCCAACATTCACATAAGCATATGAAAGATCTTCATGGTTCCAATTTGTTACATGACAGCCTACACAATCTGGACGCAATGTGACATCCCTATCAACAAGAGTTTCCCAAGCATGAGCATGTTTTGAATCTTTCCAAACATCATAAGAATCCTGATGGCAATTCATACAAAATTCAGAATTTAGGCTTTCCTGTTTGTTTACAGGGATCTTATCTTTAAATCCTTTTTCACGAACTGAAGATATCATTTCAACAACTGAATTATCGTCCTTCCATTTTGAGCTCATATAAATTCTGTCAAAAGCCATGGAGGAAACGTCAAGAGCCCCAACCTCTTGGCCAAAAGGCAATATCGGAGGGGACCATACATCAGAAAGAACCCCTCTGTCTTCATTGGATTTTCCGACTAAATACATATTTAAATTATTATTTTCATGTATATATTTTGCAATCATTTGATTTGATTCGATAGAACAATTGCTAATTAAAACATGCGCATTCTTGGAACTTTCAAAAAAATCTTTTGAATTGTCAATATCCTTGATACCTAAACAAAGATTATTATCTTTAGGTATGTATGTGAACCTTACTTGATTTTGATTATCCTCAAGGTCAAAAATTACACTTTGCAAATCATTATTAGTATTTGAAAAATCATCTACGATAATGTCATATCGCACATAATCATTAAAAAAACTATTCATGATCTCTGATGTAACTTCTGGAACCGGATCCTTATGGTCTTCATCATGAGCCCAATTTCCAAGATCAACCCATATTGAATTTTGATATCTACTCTTAAGTGAAGCTATCCTTGGCAGGCCTCCAGCCATATCTTCTGAACAGCCGCAAATGTCTATAAAACCTTTAAGATCTTTTGTAAAAAAAATCCTATACTTATCCTTGTTTGAAGATTCAGAATCATCCTTAGTTGTCTCTAGCTCTAATGAGTCTGCTGAAGATTCGTTAAGCGAAAGCAGCTCACAGCCAGCAAAAAATAAAAAGACAGATAAAGCTAAAAACTTAAATCTCATTAAACCTCAACAATTAAAGATATACCTTGGCCTCCACCAATACACATTGAAATAAGACCCAAACCTCCACCATCTAAAATCTTTAATTGCCTTAAACAAGTTAATGTTAATCTAGATCCAGTTGCTCCTAACGGATGTCCGATCGCAGTCGCTCCACCCCATGAATTAGTAATATCTCTATTTAATTTCAAACCTTTTTCAACAGCAATGTACTGAGGAACAAATGCTTCATTTATCTCAACTCTTTTTAAATCATCAACAGTGCAATCAGCTGCACTCAAAGCTTTTTCACTACTTGGAACAGGACCATAACCCATCCTGTCAGGATTAACCCCTGCATGACCCCAAGAAACTAAGCTTCCCATTATTTCCAAATTTTTTCTTTTAGCTATGTCTTCTGTGGTCATAACTAAAGCGCAAGCTCCATCAACTACACCACTAGCAGTTCCTGCTGTTACGGTTCCGTTTTCTTTAAACACAGATCTTAATCTTGCTAATGATTCAAGATTTGTATCAGCTTTTGGGTGTTCGTCATTTTGAATAATTTTTGCACGGCTACCTTTGCCTACCTCTATTGGCTCTATTTCACCATCAAAATAACCTTGCTTTAAAGCATTTTGATATCTTTCTTGTGTTAAAACTGCAAATTCCTCGCATTCTTTTCTTGAGATTGAAAAATCATCTGCTAGATTTTCTGCTGTTATTGCCATTGGCAATTTACAGTATCCATCCGTCAAGCTGTCCCATAGAAAATCTCTCAACTCTAAAGATCCCCATTTCTGTCCGGATCTAATGCCATGCGTATAGTGAAAAGCTCTACTCATCGACTCAGTACCGCCAACCAAAACTATATCAGCATCGCCTCTTTCCAATAAATATGCTCCTTGAACTATTGATTCTGCTCCAGAGCCACATAATCGATTTACTGTAAGGGCTGGCTTTTCAATTGGTATACCTGAATTTAAAGCAACATGTCTAGCGCAGTAATAAGCATTACTGTCAGTCTGTCCAACCATTCCAAAAACACAAGCATCAAAATCAGAAGCATCAACGCCAGAATCTTTTATAGCCGCTTTTGCAGCATGTGAACCAAGATCATTAGCAGGAACCCTTGCCAAGCTTTCTAGATAACCTCCAAATGGGGTTCTTTTACCTCCAACAAAAACAATTTTACTCATGATAATCTCCTTTTAAGAGAACCTTTCTTCCAGCCAAGGATCTCCTCTATTATGATACCCTCTAGTTTCCCAAAAACCTAATTTTTCCTGAGTCATAACCTCAATTCCTGTAGCCCACTTAGCACTTTTCCACAAATAAAGATGTGGGATTATGAACCTTACGGGGCCGCCATTCTCATAAGATATTTCTTCTCCATTACGACTCCATACAATCAAACTTGAATCCAAGATAGCATCCTTGATATTCACATTTGTTGAATAGTTCATCAAGCCATAACACATAATGCATTTTGAATCCTTTTTTAAGCCAGCATGATCCAAGACTCTAGACAAGGGAACCCCTTCCCACGCATTATCCAAAAGACTCCAGTGTGTTACACAGTGCAAATCAGAACTTAAGCGAACAGGGCCCAAACCATAAAGGTCTTCAAAATTTAATTCAATAGGGTTCTTGACGTTTCCGAAAATTTTAATTTTCCAATCTTTTAAGCTGACTGAAGCGCTTGGAGGATTGACATCTAATCTAGGCCATTTTTTAACCAAGACCTGTCCTGGCGGAATTCTAGATTTCACTTAATTAAGACAACTCCTTTTTTCTATACGCATGTTCTAAAACGCTAATTGGAGGATTTATAAGAACAAAGTCACCATAATCCAAAGTCGGGATAACTCTTCTGCCTAGAGAAACTAAAAGAACCTCCTTTAAAGATTCCTCGTCAAAATCTATATCAAAAGTTTCATAATTTACATTTCTTTGTAAAAAATATTTATACAAAACCTTACAATCTCCGCACCATTCTGTCGTATAAACTTTCAATTTTTTTTTGTTAATGCTCTTTAAGTTGTCTTTCTCAAAAAAACAAAGGCCATTCAGGTTTGGAAAAATGCCTAAAGGCCTGCTTACGTCACCCATGATCGCTAATGGGAAAAGAGCTGGCCATCTTTTTCTTAACTTTTTAATAGAAGCTCTTAAAACTTTAGAAATGTTGTCTTTGTCTAGATCGTCTTCTTTGATTATGGTTATTTTGTTCATCTATTAAATCCTACTATGGTTAAAATCTAATTATGCTTTTTCTTGAATATTTTTTCTTAAATTGCAATTCTGAAATTGAATTACAAAAAAACTCATCCCTTAAAGGATCTTCTACTTGCTTGATTCAAAAAAAAGAAGAAAATATTGATTTTTACATTTCGGAAAATTTTCAAATAGAAGAAATATTTTTTACAAGAGGGGGAACAAGCCTTTATTACGAAAAAAAAGAAAATCAAAATGATTTATCGGGCTGGAGCTTAACTTCTATCCCTGAAGGAGAATACGAAATAACAATTGAATATTCAGGTTTTTTTGGCAAAAAGCATGATTCCTATAATGAATTCGACTTTAAAAAAGGCTTACTTCCTTTAGGCAAAAACCAAAAAGGATGTTCTACGTTTAATTTAAAAGGAACGGAAAAAATCATACTCAACTCTGAAAAAAATCAAAATGATTTAATTTATCTGTGCGATCTTAGAAATAAACTTTTTGAAATAGATGAAGACACCAAACTGACAGAAAGCTCTAATTTAAAAATAATATCAAAACAATTAAAAACAAATCATAAAGAATGGATTGACATCATTGAATCATCTTTGGAAGAAATCCAACAAAAAACAAATTACCAAAATCCTCAAAAGATCATCATCCTGGAAGGTGAGGATTGGTATAGCCAAAAAGGATTAATTATTGTTCCTAAAAATTATCTTGAAAATAAACCTATGTTTTCAGAAATAAATAAACATCTTATCTATCAATGGGAAGATGTGGAAAAACCTATACTTGAAAACTCCAAGGGAAGAATTTTAAATTCATATTTGAATAAAAAATTTACACCTTTGTCCAGAAGGATAAATGACAGAGCACATCTGCAAAGAACAAATGGAAAAGATGAAATCAAACTTAAAACTGTTATGTCTGAATATTCAAATAGAAATAAAGATGAATGTATTGAAGAAAAATGGTCACAGTTAAAAATAACAAAAACAAAAGTAGCAAGATTAAATGACGGTTATGAACTGTCAATTTATACTGAATGGAATGGAAAATGCAAAAGGAAACTAGATGTAATAATATCTAATAGCAATAAAAAAACAAACGAAAATCTAAATATTCAAAGTGGAAACTCAATCCACAAAATAATGTTAAAGTGGATTCCTAGATATCTAATGATTGATCCTGATTTTTGGTTTCCGGGCGAACTTGAAAGAGACTCAGGCATTCCTCTTATTTTTGAATCCATAAACTTAACTGAAACTGAATGGATTCAGCCAAAAAACACAATAACTTCAATTGGGCCTGGTGGAATCTCATGGCCAAATAGAGAAAAAATAAAACTTCCAGACGGAACAGAAAGAAACTGGACTGAAAAAAGCTATCTTGTTTTAGCCTCAAGCAAAGAAATATTCTTAATTTCAGCAAAAAAAACTACCATCCCAAAATTAAATGAAGATGCAATAAATTGGGGATGGATTCTGTTTGAAGATGGAATTCCCGTTAAATGGGGAAACAACACAAAAGCAAGAATTTACAAGCTGCCAAATCCAGAAATATTTTCCTGGGGAGACTAAATCAAAATATAAAAATAGTCAATTAACCTGAAATTGCGGTAAAGATGATCAGCAAAATCAACCAGACCATCTGGATAAACGGTTCTAAAAGAATAAATAAACCAATCACAACCAGTCACGATAAAGGATTTTTTTAAAGAATTTTCGCAGAATATCTCTAAAACCAGCCTACATGAAAAAAACTTTCTTAAATTTTTTTAAGAAATTCCCGGTTTTTTTTAAATTGCCAATATTAGCAGTTATTGAACCTTTCTTCTACAGCATTCCAGTCAACAACATTCCACCAAGCACCTATGTATCCGCCCCTTAGGTTTTGATAGTTGAGGTAATATGCATGTTCCCAGACGTCTAAACCTAATATGGGGGTTCCCTCTCCAGTCATTAATGGGTTTTCTTGGTTCGCTGTTGAAGTTATTGAAAGTTTTCCATCTTTACAGACAAGCCAAGCCCAACCTGAACCAAATCTTGTCATTGCAGCATTTGCAAAATCTTCCTTGAATTTGTCAAAAGAACCAAATGATGATTCAATAAGGTCTCCAAAACTACCTGAAGGAGACCCTCCTCCATTCGGAGACATGATGGACCAGAATAAAGAATGGTTGTAATGACCTCCTCCATGGTTCCTGACAGCAGTCTTAACTGAATCAGGAAGATTGTTAACCATTTGGCAAAGATTCCCAAGTCCTGCATTTGCAAGATTCGGCTCTTTCTCCAAAGCAGCATTCAGGCCATTTACATATGCCTGATGGTGTTTTGTATGGTGTATCTCCATTGTTCTAGCATCTATATGAGGCTCTAAAGCATCATATGAATAATTTAATTCTGGTAAAGAATGACTCATTTTTTTTTCCTCCGTTTTTCCTTAAAGATCTAAAGCTCTTCTTATTTCGTAAGCAATGTTTGTCATATGAGCAGCAACCATTGGATCACTGTCATCAGACATATCAGTAGCACTTTCATACATGTCGATTAAAGCATCTGTAGATAATGCAAGCATATCAGGACCGCTGTTTCCCATCTGTATCAAATAACTTGTCCACAAAGATTGAGAATCCCTGTTAAAAGAATTGGCAGCATCAACATTCCATAAAGCTCCATGAACTGCTGCAAACACATCACTAACAGAAAGGGAGTTTCCTCCGCTTTCTTCATGATACCAAGCTGCATCTCTCATCCTCACCAATCTGGCACTATCAAAAAGATACATCAAAGTCATCATTTTCCTAGAAGCAACAGTGCTATGGATATCAGTATTAAGGTCTTGTGAAAAGCTTCTACCGCCTAAGCCATAAGACCTAAATGAATTAACCATATATGGGTAAAAATCAACAAGCATAGCAGTATCTACTGTCAATGATTCAACAAGAAGATCCAAAGCTCTTTCTTGCTCTGAGTAAGAAATAAAAGATATTGGTGCAGGAGCTCCAGGATCGCCCTTATGCGCTCTGCTCATGTCATGACCACCAAGATACTTTGCAGCAAAAGGGCCCCCTCTTGACATGTCGTAAAGAATCTGGCTTACACCACCTCTTAGATCAGTCCATTCTTCACCCTCTGAAACAACCCTATCTTCAATTTCAGAAATCAAGCTCTTAGCAAGCTTAATCCTGTCCTCAAAGAATGAAAGAGGGTCTGACAGGTCCCAATAATTCGTATAAGGGTCCCATCCAAATGCTGTTGCTGAATCTTGATCAGTTGCAAAATGATGATGAGGGTGAGCATTATCAGAAGCTAATTCCTTTAGCCACTCATGCTGAACACCACTTACCTCATCTGGCAAATATGTATAGCCATATTGAACCGCCCAGTCATCATAATCTCCAGTAACCGGTGAAGAATAATGTCCTTGGTTTTCTCTGTCAGAAGAAACATTTGATTCTGCATAATCCATAACTGAAGACATAAGCCCATGCTTTGAAGTGTATTCTTTATTGTTTATTTCTTCCCAAGGGATGCCATGACTAGATTTGAAATTATGTCTTAAACCTATAGTATGCCCTACCTCGTGCATTGTTACTTCAATTAACGCTTCAGTGATAAAGCTATGAGGTATTGGATCATCAGCACCAATAACTCCATCAGCAATCAAAGCATTCCTCAAAACAATTGGTGAGAAGTTGCCGCCTGAGACTGGGCTCAACATGGCACAATATCTTTCCATGTCGAAACCTTTAGGAAGATCTCCATAACCATAAAGGTTTGCTTCGAATTCCTTGAATTTCCCCTCTTTTCCAATTTCTAATATTTCCTCATAATGAGGCAGGTTGAACAAAGGATGAGCTGTAACTTCAGCATCTCCTGTCCAAGCCTTTATCCATGAAGCCGTGAAAACGATATCAGCATTGAGTATCTCTCCTGTTCTTGGATCAACATTTGAAGGACCAATCGCAAATGTGCTTGCCAAACTAGGAGCCCATGAGACACTTGAATACCTTGAGTCTCCAGCAGAATAATCTTCTGGCCAGTCTTCATCTCCAGGAAGAACTGCTTTAACAGCCCCTTTCCAGCCAGCAGCCTCAAAAGATTTGTTCCACTTCTCAATGCCTATCTTGACATACTCCCTCCAATCTTCAGAAACCGTTGGATCAACATAATATGTAATTGGCTTGATTGGCTCAAGCATTTCGGCATCAGGATCTTTTGGCTCAAGTCTCCATTTATTTGCAAGTCTAACTATTCCACCATCAGTTTGCTCCGGATTTACATCCATGTCGTAATACTGAGTGTCAAAATAACCTATCCTTTGATCAGAAGTTCTTGTGGTCATAAGATCGTCAGGAAGCCTTTGTACTGAAAAATGCACACCTTCCTCGCTGTTACCCATATTAAAGACAATATCAAATTCCATATTAGTTGGATAAACATCTGATCTATTTACATAACTCAAATCTCTATTGAAACCACGCATGTAACCCAAACCACTATTGATCCAATCACTAACCTCCAAAAGATAATGAGTTATATCTCCATCTTTCTCTCTTGTTGCAACAGGCATCATGGCCATCATTCTTGTGCCATCAGAGACTCCAAGTGCATTCGCATTTGCCAATTTTCCTTCAGGGTCCCACCTGTGACTCCAATTGGGTTCAACAATGTCTACTCTTTTGCCATCAGGATTCATCCTGAACTCAAAAGACATATCTCCACTTGGCATATGCAAAAGTGAACGCTGTGCATCAGCATGTGACGTCAACATTATTGCAACCATTGGATGATTAAGCTCAGAAGCTGGAACCTCAAGCATGAACTGACCCCTCCTGTCATCACTTCCGACGTAAAGGTTCAGCCAACCTTCCCTTTTCTCAAGACCTTTAACAGCTTGGTCAATTGGATCAACTGGAGCTTTTACAACAACTGGTGGCTTTGGCGTAACCCAACTCCCAGTCTTCCAGTCCCAAACAGGTGCTGCCTGTAAAGAAAAAGCTTTAAACAAAATAGCAACTAAAAAAATATTTCTCATGATTCCTCCTTTGAGTGTACAAATATACAAGTCTGATTATATATATATAATCAAACTTTAAGAAAGAAGTAGGTCAATTAATTCTTTTTTTGATAATATTTCAGTATATTCTTGCTTTTCGAAATCACGACTTTCTAAAACCTCATAAAATAAATTTTTCTTTCTTTCCAATATCGATAATATCTTTTCTTCAACAGTATTTTCTGAAACCAAATGGATTGCCAAAACAGGATTTTTACTACCTATACGATGAGCTCTAGCCACCCTTTGAGCAATTTTTGCCGGATTGTATAAAAGTTCAAAATTTACAACAAGATCAACAAATTGCAAATTCAAGCCCGAAGATGCTGCGTCAGTTGCTATAAAAATATTAATTTTGGAATTATTTTTAAAATCATCAATAATCTGATCTCTATTTTTTTGACCAAGAGCGCCATGATAAAAAACAAAATTTATATTTTTATCATGTAAAAATTTACCAATTATTTTTCCCATTCTGACCCATTGTGTAAAAATGATCATTTTTTTACCTGATTTAATATTTGCACTTTCAATAATTTCATCCAACTCTTTTAGCTTATTACCCACCCCTTCCTCACCCAGCAACTCAGGACATGTGCAAGCTTCCCTCATTCTCAAAATACCTTCCAGAGCATTCATTTGACCTTCATCTGATTTATCTGAATTCCATGACTTGTAAACTTTTTTGAAAATTTTTTCATAAAGTTTTTTTTGCTTAACTGACATTTTAAGATAACGAACACTCTCGGTTAATTCAGGCAAAGAATCCAAAACTTCATCTTTTCTTCTCCTAAGGAAAACACCATTCATCTTTCTTCTTATTTCATCTATGTTCTTAACTTTAACAACAGAACCAAACCTGTCTAAAACCAAATAATTCTCTCTAAAGCTAAATGGTGATGATCCGAAAACTGAAGGCTGTATTACCTTCATGATGGTGTAAAGCTCTTCAATTGAATTCTCTAAAGGAGTCCCTGAAAGTCCAAAACAATACCTGAAAGCATACGAATTAATAATCTTGCTTGTTTTTGTTTTCCAGTTTTTAACTCTTTGACATTCGTCTAAAACAATCAAGCCATCTTTTGCATACTCTTTGATTTCAGAATCTCTTCTAAGAAGTTCGTAATTCACTATTTTTATATCAATCGGAGAACGCCATGCCAACCGTCTTTTCTCAGGTTTTCCTCTTACAATCTCAACATCCCTGCTAGTAAACTTACTAAATTCACTTTTCCACTGGGTCCTCAAGCTTGCAGGCACAACAATTAAAACCTTCAAATCAGGATCTTTTCTTTTCATCTTTTCGATAGCCGCAATCGCCTGAACTGTTTTTCCCAGCCCCATTTCATCACCCAGCAATGCCCTTTTTCTTGTCGATAAAAACAATGCTCCTTTTTCTTGGTAATCCAAAAGAGGCAACTTGATCATGTTGTTGTCAAATTTTTGGTGAATCATCTCATCATCTAAAGATAAAATTTTTGCTAACGGATGTATGTTGAATTTCAAATTCAAAGCCTCAAGCTTTCTAGATAAAATTTTTAATGATTTAGCCGAAACCAATAGTGAAGATTCGTCTAGAAAAGAATCACATATTTTTCTTATATCAGCCTGCATGAATTCTTTATTTGGGAAAGATTCAATTTGATTAAAAAATTTAACAGATGGAGCAAAAGAAACTTTATTCAGAGATGCAATTTTGTTCAACTTCCAGGCTTTTTCGCTAACCTCAACCCATGACCCTGCAAACCTTAAAGCCTCAATTAGTGGTTTCAGAAACAAAGGGTCGTTTAAAACTTCTGAATTTGCATAATCAGATAATATCAAAACATATTTTGATAAAAGAGAAGCACTGTGGTCAATTTTGATTTGACCATTCGATTCGAAAATTTTAACTAAATTTTTTCTCTTGAATCTTGCAAGGGCTTCCTTCCCTGACTTGGTGTAGGTGACAACAGCCCCTAAAGATCTTAAATCTAATAAAAAAGACCCTAGTTTTAAAGGTTCTAGTATCCAGCCTTTTGGAGATATTTTTTTTATTAAGCTTAAAACCCTTCTATTCTTTCCCTTGTATCTAAAAACAATACTTCTATTTTTAGAAGAATCTAAAATTACTGATTTTTGTTTTTTGAAATCTTCAAAAGCATTAGTGCTCTTTTTTTCAATCACCAAAGACCAACCATTTTTCTTTAAAAAATCTCGAAAATCCCAAAATAAATCTAAAACGAGCTCTTCGCCTTTAAGGAATCTACTAGCCTCAATCAAAAAACCTTTGGGAAGATTTTTAAGATTTAATACTTTTGCTAAATCTTCTGATTGAAAAAAAATTTTAACTTTTTTCATGCTTTATTAAGAATATGATAGATTGTAGTAAACATGACTTTAAAAATACCCTTTTGGAAGCACTCTTTAAAAGATATTGATTTTGAAAATGTCAAAAAGGCAATCTCGAATAACCATATAACATCTGGTCCAGTATCAAAAAATGTTGAACAAAAAATATCAAAATATCTTGATAGCAATTATGCAATATTAACTTCTTCATGCACAACAGCATTACAAGTTTCTCTAATGTGTATTGGTTTGAAAAAAAATGATGAAGTCATCACCACCCCAATGTCCTTCATAGCAACCTCAAATGCAATAATACTTGCTGGTGGAATTCCTAAATTTGTTGATATAGACCCCCATACAGGCTTAATGGATTTAAAGAAATTGAAAAAAGCAATTTCAAAAAACACTAAAGCCATAATACCAGTTCATCTTTATGGCCAAATGGTAGATATTCAATCGATAGAAAAAATAATAGGTGATCGTGACATAAAGATTATTGAGGATTCAGCACATGCGTTTGAGGCAAAAATGAAAGGAAAATCACCTGGTTCATTTTCTACCTCTTCAGCGTTATCTTTTTATGCAACAAAGGCGTTAACGTGTGGAGAAGGTGGATGCTTGATAACCAACAAAAAAACAATTTACGAAAAGGCAAGAAAGATAATTCTTCACGGGATGGATAAAGCTCCTGCAGCAAGAGGCTCTCAATTTTACTCTCATTACGATATGCCTAATCTTGGAATGAAATGTAATTTAGATGACATATCAGCATCCTTACTTGTCGACCAGACTGAAGAAAAATGGATTGAAAAAAACCTTCAAAAAAGATGGGCATTGGATTCTAAATACCGAAAAAAATTAAAAGGAATTGAACGATTCGGGATAACGCTTCATCCAGTCCTAAAAGAAGAAGACTCACCCTACCTCTTTACCTTGAGGATACCAGAAAAAAGAGATTTCTTTATTAGGCAATTAGAAAAAGCTGGAATTGGTATTGCCGTGAACTACAGACCTATCCACCTCATGGAATACTACAGAAAAACATTTAATTATAAAAATGGAGATTTTCCAGAGGCTGAAAAAATCGGTAAAGAAACAGTAACAATTCCTTCTCATGGAAGTTTAAAAGATAATGAAATTAACTACATTTCTGAACAAATAAAAAAAATAGCAAGTGAAATCCTGTAAAAAAAAATTCAAAAATTTTAAAAGTTTTTTTGTGGTTGGCCACTACCTTACACCAGTTTTAAGAAAAACAATTATAGAGATAATCAAAGAGTCAAAAAGGTATCTAGAAGACTCTGAATTAATATTAATTTATTGGTGGCCAGGCATAGAAAGAAGCCAGCTTTCAAAGGAAGCTTCAAAAGAAGGAATAATGGTTCATGAGGTATGGATGGCAGGACCAATAAACCAAGCAAAAATACATGGATGGTACAAAAATTTTAAACATTATATAAAAACAAATATAAAAGCTTTTTTAAAAATCCAAAAAATTTTTAAGAAAAATTCAAAATTCAATTGTGCCCTAACGATATTTCACACTCCCTGGTACGCAGAACTCCTAACACTTCTTGCAGCACGGCCAAGAGCATTAGCGGTAAAGTTTTTCACCTCTACAGAACCTTTTGTTCCAATGCATAAAAAAATTGCATTTGCATTAAATTCAATGCTTTTGAATAGACTTGTAGTTAACTCAAACGAGGCTAAAAAATTTGCAATGTCACTTGGGCATGTTTTTTCAAAAATATCAATTATGCGGAATATTGATGTAGTTGCAAGACAATTTAACAAATACAAATCTGATGGCAATATAGTCAGAAAAGAATTCAACATAGACAAAAAAGCAATCTTGGTTGGCTCTGTAAGCAGACTTGATCCAATAAAAGGTCATAAAACTTTAATCAACTGCTGGAAAAAAGTTCAAGAAAGATTTCCTAAATCAAGATTGCTTATTGTTGGTGGATCAATATATGGAGAAAAAGATCCGTATCTAATCCAGCTCAAAAAAATTGTTAAAGATAGCAATCTAGAAGATTCTCTAGACTTTGCTGGTTTAAGGGAAAATGTAAATGATTTTTATGCAGCGATGGATATACTTGTACACCCATCTATATTCGATCTATTCCCATTCACAATACTGGAGGCTCAAAGCATGAAAATTCCAGTAATATCAACAAAAGTAGGCACCATACCTCAAATGATTTCAAATGGAGAAGAAGGAATCTTAGTTGAAGAGGAGAATGAAAATGAATTAGCTGACGCAATTATTAAGTTGATAAAAAACAAAAATGAAAGAAAAATCATGGGTGAAAACGGATATAAAAGAAACACAAAAACTTGGACTGCCGAAAGAGCAGCAAAATCATGTATTAATCTCTACAATGACGTAATTGAAAGAAAATGGACTAAAGATTACGAATGTTAAAAGAAATCAAAAAAATAGAAGATTTTAAAAATATTGAAAGTTTTGCAAAAAAAATATTAGCATCGCCTTACAGGTTTATAAAAGAATACCCCTCGCACGTCCATCAAGAACATCTTTTAAAAAAATGGCAAAGTTCAATTGAGTCCGAAAAAAATCTTTTTTTGGTTTCTAAAGATTCAGTCTGCACGGTAGACCATTCCACATTTGATTCAGAAGCTTTTGGTAAAAAATCAGGAATTCTAAATCTTTTTCATTCGGTAAAAAAATCCCAAAAAGAATCAGACAAGTTGATCAAGGAAGCAACAAAATGGGCAGATGAAAATAATTTTTCATTCCTACAAACAAGAATTGATGCTCAAGACATAGTAGGCATTAGAGCTTTAGAAAATAACAAATTCAATTATGCAGATATAGTTTTAAGAAGCATTTTCACATACGAAGAAGGAATTACACATGAAATTTATGGGATAAAAAGCAAAACCAACGTCAGGCTTGCTGAAAAAAAAGACTTTGGAAAAATATTAAACATATCAAAAAAAATATTCAAAAATTCAAGATTTCATAAAGATCCTAATTTTCCTGATGGTTTTGCTGAAAGAATTCATGAATCATGGGTCGAAAAATCTCTAAACCAAGAAAGAGGATTCTGTTTTGTATCAGAGGAAAATAATTCTTTATGCGGATTTTTTACAGCAGCTTTTGATAATGAAATAAATGAACATAGTTCAGACAGGCTCATTAGATTTGAATTATCAGCAGTCTTGCCAATGAGAAGAGCATCAACTATATGGCTTGATCTTTTAAATGCTGTGGTTAGACATGGGTATTCAAAAGGTGGCAAATTTTTTGAGGGAAGACCTCAGGCTTATAATTACCAAATACTTCAAAGACAGATGAAAGTGCCTCCTAAATATTTAAAAGCGGAAATGGCGCTTCACAGGATGAAAAATAAATGAAAAAATATGCAATATTATCAGTAACCAACAAAGAAAATTTAGAAAACCTGGGTAAAGAGCTTGTAAAAAATAATTTTTTAATATTCTCAAGTGGAGGAACAAGAAAATATCTAGAAAAACATGGTGTTGATGTTTACTCTGTCTCTAAATTGACTACATTTCCTGAAATATTAGATGGCAGAGTGAAAACACTTCATCCAAAAGTTTTTGGTGGGATACTTGCAGATGTAACTAATAAAAAACATATAGAAGAAATGAACGAAAATCAAATAAACAGAATTGATATGGTTGTTGTTAACTTCTATAACTTTTCAGAAGGAAAAAATAAAGAATTCTCTAAAGCGATTGAGTCAATAGATATTGGCGGCCCAAGCATGGTTAGAGCTGCAGCAAAAAATCATCAAAATTGTTTGGTTGTAACAGATCCAAAGGATTATGAAGAGGTTATAAAAAATTTAGATAAAGGTTTTGATTCCGAAATAAGAAAAAGATATGCTGCAAAAGCCTTTGAAAAAACTGCAAAACTTGATCTTGACATCTCAGAATGGATGAAGGGAGGCAAAGAGGCTGAGTTTGCTTTAGAAGGAGAATGGGAAGAATTAAGATATGGTGAAAATCCTCACCAAAAAGCAGCTGTTTTAATTTCAAAAAACCTTAAAGAAGAACAAATACAACATCAAGGAAAAGAACTTTCTTACAATAATTATCTAGATATTGATGCTGCTCTAAGGATTTGCAAATCTCTCCCCTCTGACGGTTCGGTAGTTGTCAAACATACAAATCCAACTGGAGTTGCACTTAATAATGATTTAAGACAATCAATGGAGGATGCTTGGAATGGAGACCCAAGAGCAGCTTTTGGCTCTGTTATAGCAGTAAAACCAAGATTGGACCGAGAAACAGCTAAATATCTATCTGATTTCTTTGTTGAGGTTATAGTTACACCTTTTGTGGAAAAAGAAGCCCTTGAAATATTAAGCAAAAAGAAAAATCTAAGAATTATCACAATGCCTCTTCTTGAGCAAGAAAAATGGTCACTAAAAACCTTATCAGGCATAACGCTTCGTCAAGATAATGATAAAAAAAATACATCTCCAAAAGATTGGTCTTGGCATGGACCTAAAGCTGATAGCAAAACAGTTTCGGACCTACATTTAGCAAACATCATTGTTAAAGAAATGAAATCAAATGCAATATGTCTGGTAAAAAACGGTGTGATGATTGGAGGTGGAGCTGGTAGCACAAGTAGAGTTGGAGCTCTAGAAACTGCACTTTCGGTTTCAGGTAAAAAATCACACAAGGCAGTCATGTCATCAGATGCTTTTTTTCCTTTTAGAGACTCTATAGATCTGGCTGGCAGGCATGGAATAAAAGCAATTGTCCAACCAGGAGGGTCAATTAGAGATGATGAAGTTGTTCTAGCTTCTGAAGAAAACAATATATCCCTAGCGCTAACTGGAACCAGGCATTTTAATCACTAAAAAATTTATATAATATAAACCATGAAAGTTCAAGGAAATGTATTCAAGTTTGAAGACAATATAGATACTGATATCATTATTCCAGCAAGATATTGCTCGAGCTATCAGAAAGAAGATTTAACTCCACATTGCATGGAAGGACATCCTGAATGGACAGATGGATCCTTTGCGAGGCAAGTAAAAGAAGGTGACATTATTGTTGCAGGTGAAAATTTTGGTTGCGGATCGTCAAGAGAGGTGGCTCCATTATGCATAAAATGGTCTGGAGTATCACTTGTTATAGCAAACTCATTTGCAAGAATTTTTTACAGGAATTCAATCAACATAGGGCTTCCAATTCTTGTTTGCAAAGAAATGGTTGCAATTACAGACCATAGTGATGAAATAAAAGCAAACTTAAGAACAGGTGAAATTACAAATGTGACTAAAAATAAAACACTTGCAGCAGAACCATTTCCAAAATTCATTGAAGAAATAATTAAATCTGGTGGATTGATAAACTGGATCAAAGATCAAGGTTTAACGTAATTTTGAAAAAATCAAATAATCTAATTTTTGATTGGAATAAAAAAAATAAAATCTTCTCTCCAAAAAAAGCTCCTCAACTTGATGATGAAACATTAAGAGATGGATTACAAAGCCCTTCTGTAAAAACACCGACAATAGAAGAAAAAATAAAAATAATACATTTAATTAATGATTTAGGGATTGAGTCTGCAAACATTGGTCTTCCTGGAGCTGGAAAACATGTAGAAGATTCAGCTTTAAGATTAGCACAAGAAATATCGAATCAAAAGCTAAAAATCTATCCAAATTGTGCTGCAAGAACATTAAAAGTAGATGTTGAACCTGTGATAAGGATACAACAAAAAACAGGATTAAAAATGGAAGTTAGCACCTTTATCGGCTCTTCCCCTATCAGACAATATGCAGAAGGTTGGACTATAGAAAAAATGCTTAAAGACACTGAGGATTCAGTTTCTTTTGCAATTGAAAATGGCCTGGATGTAATGTATGTTACTGAGGATACAACCAGAGCAGATCCAAAAGATTTAAAAAAACTTTACGGAGCAGCTATAGCATGTGGTGCAAAAAGAGTAACAATTTGTGATACTGTTGGTCACGCAACACCCGAAGGAGTGAAAGCTTTAGTAAGTTTCATAAGGGATTTTGTAGATGACATTGAAGATGGAATCCAAGTTGACTGGCATGGCCATAGAGACAGAGGTCTTGATATGCCGAATACATTAGCAGCTATTGAAGCTGGAGCGGATAGAGTTCATGGAACAGCTTTAGGGATTGGGGAAAGAGTTGGAAATACACCAATAGATCAACTTCTAGTAAATTTCCAACTTCTTGGATGGATAGACAGAGATCTTTCAAAACTTTCAGAATATGTCAAAACAGTCAGTGACGCTACAGGTGTTCCGATACCTAAAGGTTATCCTGTAATTGGTGAAGATGCGTTTAGGACTGGGACAGGCGTTCATGCTGCAGCAGTCATTAAAGCTTTAAAAAAGGGTGATAACTGGCTGGCTGATAGAGTTTACAGTGGTGTTCCGGCAGCAAATTTTGGCTTGAAACAGAAAATTGAAATCGGACCAATGAGTGGTAAATCAAATATCATCTTCTGGTTGCGAGAAAACGGTTATGAAGAAAATGAAATGATAATTGAAGCCATATTTCAAAAAGCAAAAAAATCAAAAAAAATACTTGTTGAAAAAGAACTTCACAAATTAGCATCTTCATGATTTTTTTAATACTATTAGCATTCTTTCAAGAAAATTTAATACCTGAAAAATTCAAAGAACCATCAGGTTTAACATATTCTCAAGAGAGGGGGACAATTTTTGTCGTAGGAGACGAAGGTCACATTGCCGAATTAGACAAAAATGGAAAACTTTTAAAGATGAAAAAAATGGCTGGAGACTCTTGCGAGCGAGATTTTGAAGCAATATCAATTGACCCAAGAAACAACAACCTTCTTGTCATGAGGGAACCTTTATGGGAAATAATTTCAATCAATCCAGAAAATTTTGAAATTGAATCAACATACAAGCTCCCTGGAGCACCACTAGATTGCAAAGATGAAGATTGGGGCCTTGAAGCATTAACAGTCATTGAAGAGGATCAAGAAAAAGACGGCTGGTTAAAAGTGTTGGTTGGAAAACAAAGATATCCTGCAATAATTTATGAATTCTCGATTCCTTTAAGCGATAAAGAAAGCCCAATATTGAACAAGGAACACAAGCTCAAGATTGAATCTATTTCTGATTTGTATTACGAAAAAGAAACTGATAGTTTATGGATTTTAGATTCATGGCTGATTCAAAGAATGCTTACTTCAAGTGGATTTCATGGGAGATTGTTTCTTTTTCAAGATTACAAAAAAATAAAAACTTGGCATTTGCCTTTCCCACTTTCTGAAGGAATATCATTTACTCCAGAAGGTGATCTTTGGATAGCGGATGATACAGGTGGTATTTATCTATTTGAAAAATGGAAAGAAAAAAATATTAATTTTTAAAATCTTGAAAATCTAAAAAATTATCCCAAAAAGGAATCAAAATTCTTTCTCTATCAAAAATCACTTCTAGCATTGATATTTCATCAAAATTTATAAACTCAGTTAGAATCAAAAGCCTTTTAGAGTACCATGGGAGTAAAGAATTATCATCCCATAAAAATCTGGAGATATTGTTTCCTTGTTGACTTTGTAAAAAATCACTATTTTCTTGAGGTAAAAAACGTTGTATAGTTTCACCATTTTTTAAATGGAAATTAACATAAGGCAAAGAATTTTCAACAGTATCTTTAGTTTGATTGTGGATATTCAAAAGCCAAAGCTGTTTTCCTGATATTAAACTATCTGCATCAGATAAAAGTATTAAATCTGCTTCATAATCTAAAGAAGGCGAAAAGCCATAATAAACCTTATCCTTATCTAAAGTTTGAACATTTTGAATAATAAGATCTTTTAAAGATTCCAAATCTCCGTATCTAAACCAAAGCCATGAATAAGAATAACTCAAAAAAGTACGTTGAGTTGAGGCGTTTATTTCATCGTTTTGAGATTCGTAATCAGAAAGCATTTTTTTTGAGTCTTCTATCTTTAAATGCCAACCCTCTATATCATCTTTTTGCTGCAGGCTGAAAGAATCACCCAAGATGAGAATGATGAAAAATAAAAACTTAATCATGTTGATTTTATATTTTTTTCAATTTCAAACTTTAATGATTCGGGATTAGCCCTTCCTTTAGATTGTCTCATGCCCATACCAACCAATGATTTAATAACAGCAATTTTACCATTTCTATACTTCTCAACAATTTCAGGATTATCTCTTATAACACTCTCAACAAGTGCTAATAAATCACCATCAGACAGATAGCCAGCATCTCCAAATTTATCGATAAGCAAATCAAGCTCAAGTCCTTTAATAAGTTCAGGCAAGATTTTTTTAGCTATCGCTCTTGTCACGCTTCCAGAATTGACATGCTTGATTAATTTAGTCATATCTTCTACTTTTGGAGAAATTCCTAAAATACTTGGGTCACCCTTCCAGAATGACGACAAAGGACCAGCTATCCATGTAGCTAATTCCTTCCTGTTTACATCTTTTGAAAAGCTTTGGTAGTAATTAAAAATTCTATGATTCAAAGAAATGGCTCTTGCCATCTGGAAAGAAACTCCTTCATCTGTCATAATCTTAATCTTTTGATAAGGAGTCAAAACATTAAAAGAACTTTTAGAAGTTTTAATAACGCTTAAATCTGGTTCAGGAAAGTAACGATAATCAGAGGTTGACTCTTTTACTCTCTGAAGTATGCATTGTTGATTGGATTCATCCCATCCCTTTGTTACAGAATTAACAATTTCACCGTTTTGAATCTGATCAAGCTGATGTTTAATTTCCCATTTTATAGCTTTTTCTACTCCGCTTATGCTGCCTAAATTTTTAATCTCTACTTTATTTGAAACTTTTCCATCAATAGATACTGAGACATTTGGCTCACACCTCATGGCTCCAGTTTCCATTTTTCCAGTTGAAATTTCATATTCAACTAATGACGATCTTAAGCTTCTTAAAAATTCACCTGCTTCTTTTGCATTTTTGAAATCAGGCTCTGTAACTACCTCTAACAAAGGAATTCCTGATCTGTTAAAGTCCAATAATGAATCATTTCCTTTTACGATCAACTGTGCAGTATCTTCTTCAACCTGTATCCTTCTTATCCTCGCTTTACATTCAATGCCTTCACTGTAGAAAATCCATTCTCCATTTTCCCCAATTGGCTTTAAGAACTGACTTATCTGATAACCTTTAGGCAAATCAGGATAAAAATAATTTTTTCTTTCAGCTACGCTAAACTCATTCAAATCACACTTAAGAAGATGTGCGCATCTCGAAGCTAACTTAAAGGCATACTTATTTGGTACAGGAAGTGCCCCAGGCAAACCATAGCAAACAGCACAACAATTTGTATTTGGTTCTGAATACAAACAAGAACATCTGCAATACAGCTTGGTTTGACTCATTAACTGAACATGAATCTCTAAACCTATCATTGAATTTAAATCCATATTACATAATCACCTTGTCCATTTCGAAAAATTATTTATCCAAAGAGCTTCGTTTATAAGATTCTCATCCATGTCAACTCCTGAAGAAACCTGAAAACCATAAGGCAAACCTTTATGTTTATTCCAAGGAATATTGATAGCTGGAACCCCAGCAAGAGATGGAGCTGTTGTGAAAAAATCTTGTCTATACATCGCTATTGGATCTTTCTTGGAGTTAATTTCAAATGCAACAGATGGCGTAGTTGGAGTCAAAAGTAAACCATCTTTTGACCAACTGTTTAAAGTTGAAGAAAGGTGCCTCCTTAAATAAACAGCTTTTTCATACAGCCCCTCTTTATGCCCTTCAGAAAGAACATGGCAGCCCATTAAAATCCTTCTTTGAACCTCCTGTCCAAAAGATTCTTTTCTCAACAGTTCTGGATGACTGTTGTTCTTGGGTCCAAATCTTATTCCATCAAATCTAGAAAGGTTGGAGCTTACCTCAGCATAACAAATCAAATAATAAACAGGCAGAGAATTTTCAAAAATATTGCAATCGACTTCGTGCACATTAATATTTTCTTTTGTTATATCTTTGATTAAAATTTCAAAATCTTCAAGAATGTAAGGTTCAACAATCTCTGTTAAGTCTTTCAACCTTGGAACAAACACTTTTTTTGGTTTTTCTGCCCTTAAAACAACATTTTTTTTAACATCATAAGAAGTAGAGTCATTTCTATCAAAGCCTTTGATTGCATCAAAAACCCAACGAACCTCATTTAAGGTTTTTGAAAAAACCCCCACCACATCCATTGATGATGCCATTGAAATCAAACCGTATCTTGAAACACGACCCCATGTTGGCCGAAAACCAAAAACACCACAAAAAGATGCGGGGTGTCTAACAGATCCCCCAGTGTCTGAACCAAGAGCAAAAGGCACAATGTCAGCAGCAACAGATGCTGCACTTCCGCCCGAACTGCCGCCACAAACCCTTGTTGAATCCCATGGGTTTAAACAAGGACCATAACAACTGGTTTCTGAACTTGTTCCCATTGCAAACTCGTCTAAATTTGTTTTTCCTATTTCGGAACAATTATATTTTTTCAGCTTGGTTAAAACAGTTGCCTCATAAGGGCTAACATATCCATTTAAAATTCTAGATGCACAAGTAGTTGGAGTTGTCAAAGTACAAATGTTGTCTTTAACGGCAAAAGGAATTGCATCATTTTTTCTTTCTGAAACTAAAGATATGAATATATTATTTTTATCTTCTTGCGCAAGGCTTAAAGATTCAGAGAAACTAACAAAATCATTCGGATAGCCCAACATAAATGCCAGGGCTAACTATTTTTCAGAAAGCTCTGAAACCAAAGATTTAAAAGCTTCAGGTTCAGTAATTGCAATTTCTGAAAGCATTTTTCTATTAAGTTCTATTTGAGATTTTTTAAGCATATTTTGAAACCTTGAATAAGAAACACCATGCTCTTGCAAGGCAGAGCTCAACCTAGATATCCACAACCTTCTGAAATTTCTTTTATTGTTTTTCCTATCCCTGTAAGCACTTGTTCCAGCATTCAAAAGAACTTCTTTTGCCTTTCTAAACCTTCTAGAGCCTGAAGCCCTAAAACCTTTCGCAAGCTTAAGAATTTTCTTATGTCTTGCTCTTCTTGTTGATCCAGTTTTAACTCTTACCATTTTACTTACCTAAATTCCTTAAAATTTTCTTCTTCATTGCGCCCTCTACCCTTGTACCCTGAGAAAGAGACCTCTTCCTTTTGGAGGATTTTTTTCCGGTTTTATGATTCAAGCCGGGCGATTTAGAAATCACCTTGCCAGTTTTTGTAACTCTAAACCTTTTGGCGATTGCTTTATTTGTTTTTACCTTATTGCTTTTAGTATTTGTTTTTATCTTATTGCTTTTAACCATTTTAAGTTTTTCCAGGATTGAACATTAATGTTGCCTGTGTGTTTTCAACTTTTATGTCGGATAGAACAACTCCGAAATCCTTTACTTCCTCCTTAATGTATTCAAGTAATTCTAACCCTCTTGCCTTATGAATCCTCTCTCTCCACTTGCGAAAGTGAACTGTAACCTTAACTCTATGACCTTGAGAAAGGAATTTCTTGGCTCTTTTTGTCCTTACCTCCAGGTCTCCTTTGTCTATATTCAGCTTTAATCGAATTTCTTTTAATTGAGACTTTGCAGTAGCATTCTTGGACTTAATAACCTTTTCTTTTCTTCGTTTCTCATATAGAAACCTACCGTAATCTAGAATTTTTGCCACTGGAGGATCGCTGTTTTCAACAGTTAGAACCAAATCAAGACCACTATTTTTAGACTTTTCTAAAGCTGATCGAAGATCCATTACCCCTAGGTTTTCGCCATTTTCATCTATTACCCTAATGCGCCTAGCTCTAATATTTTCATTTATGAAATGCAACCTTTTTGGTTTTTTTTGCGAGGCACCTCTTTTAAAACGACTCAATTAACATTACCTTCTTTCTTCAGCTGTTCTACTAATTCACTTTTAAGAACACTCCCCCTATCTCCATCATCCCTATGCCTAACGGAAACAGATGAAGAGCTCATTTCCCTATCACCAACAACAAACATGTAAGGAACTTTATTCAATTCAGCATCTCTAATTTTTTTACCAACTTTTTCATTTCTATCATCAAGCTCAGCTCTTATTCCTGCCAACTTTAAATCATTCAAAAATTCTCTCCCGTAATCAAAATGCTTTTCTGAAATGGGGACTATTATAGCTTGAGTGGGAGAAAGCCAAAAAGGAAAACTACCTGCATAATGCTCAATTAATATGCCTATAAACCGTTCCATTGATCCAAAAATTGCTCTATGTATAAGGATTGGAACCTCCTCTTCATCATTTGAATTAACATAACTTAAATTAAACCTTTCAGGAAGATTGAAATCAATTTGTACAGTTGTACACTGCCAGTGTCTACCTAAAGCATCTTCTATTTCGAAATCAAGTTTAGGGCCATAAAAAGCACCATCACCTGGAACGTACTCAGCATCAATTCCCGCTTTTGAGATGGCAGACTTTAATGAAGATTCGGCTTTTTCCCAAGCCGCATCAGAACCTATTGACTTCTCAGGACGCCCTTTATAAAATAGCTTCCACTTAAAACCAAATTTAGAGAAAATACTTTCAGCAAAGTTTAAAACTTCAATTATTTGATTTTCAAGCTGATCGAAACTGCAAAATATATGCGCATCATCCTGAGTAAAACCTCTAACCCTAAATAAACCGTGCATTGTTCCTGCTTTTTCATTCCTGTAAACAGTGCCGAACTCCATCAGCTTCACGGGTAACTCTTTATAACTTCTTCTTTTTCTGGAATAAATCAACATATGCCCTGGGCAATTCATTGGTTTTATCCCTACTCCTGATTCACCTTCATCATCTGGACAGATAAACATAAAATCTTTAAAATTTGTTAAATGTCCACTCTTTTCCCAAAGATTAGTATGCACGATGTGAGGTGTTTCTATCTCTTTGTAACCATCCTTAACATGCATTGATCTGGACCATTCCATCAATGAATTTAAAAGTTTTTTTCCTTGAGGAAGCCAAAAAACTAAACCACTACCAGCATCTTGAGAAAATATTTCAAAAAGATTCAATTTCTGACCAATCTTTCTATGGTCTCTTTTTTCAGCTTCTTTCAACCTGTCCAAATAAGCTTTCAATTCAGATTTTTTTTCAAAAGCTGTTGCGTAGATTCTTTGCAACATAACATTACCTTCATCACCTTTCCAATATGCTCCTGATGTTGATAATATTTTAAACTTTCCAATTTGAGATGTTGACACAACATGAGAAGGCTTACCTTCACAAAGGTCAACAAACTCACCTTGTTTATAAAATGATATCTCTTCTGATTCAGGTATATCCATCACTAATTCCTGTTTAAAAGGTTGGCCTTCCAGCTCTTTTAAAGCCTCTTCTCTGCTCAAGGTAAATTTTTCAAGCTTGTAATCATCTTTAACAATACGATGCATCTCTTCTTCAATCTTTAAAAAATCATCTTCTGAAAACTCTCTACCAAATAAAAAGTCATAGTAAAAACCATCTTCTATTACAGGTCCTATTCCTAATTTAACATCAGGAAACAGCCTCAAAACAGCTTGAGCCAAAACATGACTTGCCGTATGTCTCATATTTTCAATTTTATTAATCATTAAATAATCAGATTTCCATCATGGGAGATGGTGGACTTGAACCACCGACCTCTTGAATGTCAATCAAGCGCTCTATCCAGCTGAGCTAATCCCCCCTTTTTTTATTATTCTTAAGATAAGGGCGCGGTCGGATTCGAACCGACGAATATAGGCTTTGCAGGCCCACGCCTTAAACCACTTGGCCACGCGCCCAAGAAAAAGCGGAAGACGGGACTTGAACCCGCGACCTCCAGCTTGGGAAGCTGATGCTCTACCAACTGAGCTACTTCCGCAATAAAAATCAAACATAAAGCTGATCGTATTCATTATTTCATTTTATTCCAAGTTGTACCTGATGAAGAATCTTTGATTTGTACACCTAAACCTAACAATTCCTCTCTTATCCGGTCAGCTTTTTCCCAGTCCTTATCATCTCTGGCTTTATTTCTTTCTTTTATCATTTCTTCAATCTTTTGACTGTCTGAATTATCCTGTTTAACAAAAATACCTAAAACCTCATTAACCTCTGAAAGAAAAGACTTTACGCTTGGAGCAATGTTGTCAATTCCTTTTTTTCTTGAATCTTTTGCAAGATCCATAACAACAGCAATGGCTTGAGGGACATCTAAATCTTTTTGCATAAAACTCACAAAAGAATCTCTATATTTTTTTACAAAATCACCATCATTAGAACCTGTTTCCCTGACATCTTCCAAATCCTGAATAAAATTCTGCAATCTTTTCAAGGCAGATCGAGAATCCCTTAAAAGATCAAAGCTAAAATTTAATGGCTGTCTATAATGCCCCCTTATGAGGGAATACCTCAATTCAGCACCAGTAAAACCCTTTTCGTAAATATCACTGGGGGTATAAGCATTGCCTAAGCTTTTTCCCATCTTGCCACCATCAACTAACAAAAACCTGCAATGCATCCAATGTTTTGCAAGCTTTTTGCCAGAAAATGCTTCACTTTGAGCTATTTCACATTCGTGATGAGGGAAAATTAAATCTTCTCCTCCAGAGTGAATGTCTAACTTATCACCAAAAAGTGAATTCACCATCGCAGAACATTCAATATGCCATCCTGGAAATCCATCAGAACCTAATTCTGTATCCCATTTCATAAGATGTTTTGAATCAGTTTTCCAGAGAGCAAAATCCCTAGCATCTTTTTTATCAGCATTGATATCAATTCTGTGACCTAAGTCAAGATCGTCAATTGAATTCTTTGATAAATTTCCATATTTTTCAAATGATCTAACTGAAAAATAAATATTACCATTGGATTCATATGCATAACCTTTCTCAATAAGCTCTCGGATCATTAAAACCATATCATCAATATGCTCTGTTGCTTTAGGTACGTATGTGGGTCTTCTCATATTTAAAGAATTCATATCATTAAAAAACTGTTTTTCATAATGAGCAACAACATCCCATGGGGAAAGACCTTTTTCTTTTGCCTTCTCTTGGATAGGATCAATCTCAGATGACGAATCTTCACTTTCTCTCATATGTCCAACATCGGTGATGTTCATTGCCTGAAAAACCTTCCAGCCACCCCACTCTAAGGTTCTTTTTAAGATGTCTGAAAAAAGAAAAGATCTCCAATTTCCAATAGTGGGACAACTATATAGAGTTGGACCACAATGGTACATTCTTACAACGCCTTCTTCATGTGTTGTGAGGGGAAAAAGACCAGCTCTCAGGGTATCAAAAAAAATTGGCTTTAGCCAGGGTTTATTCAATTAGTTATCCATCTCCCACAATTTGGACAAACACAAATGCAACCTTTTTCCTCGAGTTCCTCTAAACATAAAGAAGGTAATGCAGAATTGCACGCAGCGCATATAAATACAACATTGTCTTCAAAATCTCTATCTTTTCTTGCTTCGGTCAAAACCAAACCTTTTGATCTTTTTGCCAAATCTATAAACCTAGCAACAATTTTTTCATCCAAATCTGAACAAGAGTCTTCAATTTCCTTACTGATGTTTTTAATGCTTGCATCTTTTTGATCAACTATATCATTAAACTCTTGTTCTCTATTTGCTACAGCTTCTTCAATATTTGCTAATCTTTCTCTGTTGTCCCGAATAGACTTTTCAAGATTCTCAATTTGTATGGATCTTCCAGCAAAATCTTTTTCCTTGTCATCTTTTTCTTCTCGTTTTTGAATTAGAGATTCAGCTAACTCTTGGGCAACTCTATGTGAAATGTCTTCAGAAGACATGCTTTCAAGTCTTTCAATATCCTGGACTATCATTTGCAATTCGGATTCAGCTTCCATTAATTCTTTTTTAACTCTGTTGTAAACCTCTTCTCTTCTCTTTAATCTCTGCTCTTCATCTCGTGCAGACCTTCTCCTTTGAGCTAACCTGAATTCAACAGCTTTCTGCTGTTTTTCCTCCTCTAAAGATTGAATCTCTAAAGTTTTCTCTTGGATGACCTTCAAAGCATCCAAATCTTTTTCTTTTACAGCAAAATCTAAACTAAACATAAACAACACTCCTTATGGTGGGGAGAGAGGGACTTGAACCCCCGACCTCCTGTTTGTAAGACAGGCGCTCTATCCAGCTGAGCTATCCCCCCGCTTCTCAGCATGGGTCTGGCAGGATTCGAACCTGCGACCAACGGATTATGAGTCCGCTGCTCTAACCGCTGAGCTACAGACCCACGATTTGAGTATCCTATCATAATCCAGATTTAATGTGATACACTAAAGTTATTGGGTGGTTTTAACCTATTGGGTTATGCCTTAAAAAGGGAAAATTGTGAGAATCAATTGCGGCCCCCGCCACCGTAACTGGCACAAAAAAAGTCTTGCCACTGTTTTTCAAAACGGGAAGGCAAGATGGTTCTAGACGCCAGGAGTCGGGAGACCTGCCTGAATTTAAAAATTACGGGAGGTAATATTGATGAAAAATTTTATCAAAGTAAAAATACTATTAGTCATTCTTGTTTTCTGCTCATGCTCAGCACAAACACCTGAAAGTTCCAATAGAGCAAATTTGGTTCTTTTAACAAATGATTGGAGCCTAAATGAAACTAATTTTTCTATAAACACAGAACAAGGAGACTGGCTTGAAAGTTCTGAATATCTCGATATAAATGATGCTTTTAGTGCTGACACCGTGGCTAGATCTTTTCAAGAAGATGAAGCTTGGTTTTTAGATAGAGTTAATCATTCAGTCTCAAAAGTCAGATTTTCAGACAGTGGATCACCATACGTAGTTTCAAGATGGATGCTAGAAAACAATCCAAACCCACATGATTTATGGCTTAGCAATGAAATTATCTATATAACACAATACGAAAATGAATCCCTCCTTATGCTTAATTCAGCAGATGGTCAAGAAGTAGGACAAATTAATCTTTCAGATGGAGACCTTAGCGGTTGTGCTCAGAATGACGGAAAATCAGAAATGGATCAAATATTCATGAAAAATAACAAAATTTACATTTCTATGCAGTGCCTTGACACAACAGGTTCTTGGAATCCAGTCAGTGAAGGAAAACTAGCTGTCTTAGATGCAAGTACAAATTCAATATTAGAAATAATAACATTGACTGATTGCTTTAATCCAGTTGACGCTTCAGAAAATCCCTCTGGCGATTATTTATATTTTTCTTGCGTTGGAAATTATGACGGCGGGAATGATGACTCGATAATAAAAATGAAGTATGCTGACCACTCTATTCAAAAAATTGCTGACGAATCATTGTTCGGAGGAGACATTGGAGGCATAACAATAAAAAACGATGAAAACATATTTGTGACTGTTACTGCTGCTGATTGGAGCCAAACATGGGTATCAAAAGTAAATGTAAACAACAACCAAGCAGAAATAATACATCAAAAAAGTACACCTTGGCACAACAGGATAGCCTTCAAGAATGAAACTTTGTGGCTCATAGGCAATGAAGGGCTTTACTCTATTTCTGATTGTGGTTTATTCTGCACAGATGAACAATTAGTCAAGTCTTCAGGCAACGCAGCTCAATTGCTCTTCTGGTTAGGTGATCCGATGTTCGGTGGTGGCGGGCATTAAAAAGCTGATACATGCTTTACATGTTTTAACCTTATTAATTTTCACCTCCTGCAAAGAAACATTTCGGGAAGAGTCTCAAAAAAATACAATTAAAGAATGGAAGATAATATCTTTAGCACCATCACTAACAAGCATTCTTATAGAGCTTAACCTGTCAGAATACATTGTTGCAGTAGATTCATTTTCAAAAAAAGATTCAAGATTTTTAGATATTGGAGGTTTTATTGATCCGAATTATGAATTAATAACAACAATCAAGCCAACCCATATGGTTGGCTTGATAAGCCATTCAAAAATAAAAGAAAGACTGGATTTTATGAATGCAAAATGGATATTAAATCCATCTGAAAGCCTTGAAGATTACTTTCAAACAATCCAAATCCTAGGCAATGAATTCAATAAAAAAATTGAAGCTGAAAAACATTTGGCAGAAATAACAAAACTTATTGGATCATTAAGAGAGCTAATATCAACAAGTACAAATTGCAAATTGCTAGAATTTGAATATTGTCAAGATGAAAGAAAAATAATCATGATAATTTCAAGAAAACCTGGAGAAACAACAAATATGCTAGCGGCTGGAAAAGAAACTTTTCTTTCGGAAATTATTGAAAAATTAGGTGTAAAAAATGCAATAAAAAATCAAGAGGGATCATTGAACCCTTACTGGCCAAACATAGGTGCTGAAAGCCTGATTGCAATAAATCCGGATGAAATATGGGAATTTGGAGAGAAAAATGACAATCAGGATTTATGTTGTGATGATGATAGTTTTTTTTACCCTTACCAAAAATTAAAAAACATCGAAGCTATAAAAAATAAAAAATTAAAACTGTTTCAGGATGGAGAATTAACTATACCTGGAACAAACATAAAAAAAACATTAATTGAATTTGCAATAGAGCTTTATCCTGAAATAGAAACTGATATAAAAAAACTAATCCAACCAGCGAGAAGCCGACCATAACTCAAGTGCGTTATCACCTTTGTAACAAAGAAAATCACTACCATTAAAAGCTACCATAAGTGTTGAGCGTGAAGCTAAATCTTGATCATTTTTACCAATTACCTTTAAGCCAAAATGACCCGCTGCAAGGTAGTTTTTACCTATGTTCAACAAACCTAAAACAGAACTTTTCAAAGTGATTTTTTTCAGGTTTTTTTCTCCAAAGTAAACACTTCCATCAACAGTTGAAAATGATGTATTTGAAAAACTTAGACCCGCGTAGCTTAAATCTTTTTTCTTTCTAGATTTGAAATTATCATTTTTTGCATAGAGGTCTAGCAAATTCCCATAAAGGTCAACAAGATGAATGGTGTCCTTTCCATAAAAAACAATACTAATACCATTTTTTTCTTGAAAAACAGTAGTGGGCTTGTCGTTTTCTATGATAATCACAGAGCCCTCCAAAGAGCCTATCAAAAGTTTATCATTTTCCAGATCTGCACAGACAGGTCTTGCATTTAATTTAAAATCTGAAACAAGATTTAAGCTCTTGTCCCATTTTGAAACAAAGCCATCTGAAGACACCCCAAACAAAAAACTCGTGTTTGAAACAAGTGCAATTATTTTTTTCTTATGAAAATCTAAAATATTCGATTCACTTATTTGTTTTTCATGAATATCCAAAACAGCAATATCGCCATTAACCTTTCCTGCAATCCAAAAACCTGAAAAATACACTATTGCAGTTAATCCTGAAAGATTAGAAAAAGCCCTAGGTGATTCTCCAACTTCCACTAGAGCGTCATTTACCCAAGATCCACTTAAGTTTTCAGAAACAGCTTGATTGCACAGCGCAATGGTCTTTAAATATTTCTTGTCCTTCAAAGCACCTTTGATGTCTCTTTTGTAAATTTTCTTTTTTTCTTTCTTTTCACTTAGGCTTAAATCTTCTAGATATTGTTTTGCCCATGAGTTGGAACTGTCAATAGACAATACCTCAAGAGCTAACTCTTTTGCTTTTTCAGGTTGTGAGTTCTTCGCTTTCTCTATTTTCTGTAGTAACTCTTCTGTTTTTTCTTTTTTTAATTTCGTCAAAATTTCTTGGGCCCATTGTATTGATGGTGCCTTTTCAAGAACTTTTAGAACCTGGTTGTAGCAATCATCCCAACTACCATTCTCTAAAAGGTCTTCACACTTTTCTCTCTGCTCGTCTGCCCACATTGCCTTGTCTACAGATTCCCTACCACCCTCAATAAGCCAAGAGCCGCAAAAACGACACTTGTAAGCATTCTGAAGAATCATCTCTCCACAATAAGGGCATGGTATTCTTTTTTCGTTATTCATTTTCTTCTTCCATATTTAAAAAAACCAAATTTTTCTCTGAAGCAACAACAAGCATTTCAATATCCGAATAATTAAAAAAATCTAATGTCCAAATCTTCCCCAAGGAAGAATCCCAATTTATTTTCGACAACTGAACACCAGCTGAATCAAAAACAAATATCTCATCAGTAAACTCAGTTGCAAAAGCAAAACCACCATGATCGCCCATCGCAACGCTTCCAAGCTTTATAGACTTTGGATCCGATAACATTTTTTTTGCTTTTGGAAAATCTTCAGATGCATTCCCCATCCATATTTGACCGTTTTGATCAAATGCAAAAATAGTTCCAGAATCACTAATTAAAACATCTATGATTGGCTGATTGATTGTTAAATTTCCTATGGCAGACAAGCCCATAGTTTCGCCTCTCATTACACGATAAAGAGAAACAAGAGAATTGTTGGGTCCAAAATTGTAACCAATAGCAATGTATTCATTATTGTTTATGCTCAACTTAATCTGCCTGGATTCAAGTCCATCCCAAACAAACTTAGTAGAACCATAATTCATAAGAACCTGCAGAGATCTTGTTTCCCTTTCATGAAAAACACCAAAACCGCTATCTGCAAGATCAAAAATATCAAAATACCTTTTGCTGGAAATTATTTTTTCACCATTCTTCCATGCCCCTTCTGAAGAAGCCCAAAAAGAATGATCATTCCAATTTACCTTTTTTATCGGTGATTCATTACTGTTTTTATTATTTGCGTAAAAGTTTGAAAGATTAATCGGCGAATCTTTTGCGCCAAAAATACGGGCATCTCCTTTGAAGCCTAACAGTAAAGCAAAATCGTCGGAATAAACACACTCCTTATCAGGGCTGCAGTCAATTTGAGACAATGAGTAAACCTGTTCTGATAAATTAAAACTGTACAGCGGAAGACTGTCAACTTTGGAAAGTTCATAAAGATGTGAAAAAATCAAAGCTCTATCTTTTTGCTTTAAATACATTGAAGGAAAAGTTTTTTCTGCAAAATAACGTATATCTTCGGCATTTGAATTTTTCAAAAAATAATTCAAATTATCACTAAACGAACTCCCAAATGGTGTTTTTTTAGATAATTCAAAAAGATCTTCTGCATCAAAAAGCCAATCCGGCTTCTCTGTCTTCAAACCATTCACAAGTGAAGAAACCTCATTTAAAAAATCATTGTCATAATCAAGATAGGGGTCAACATAAATATCTATTTTTGTTAATTCTTTTATTTTGCCAAGCCTCATTTCGTAAGATTGTTTCAATAATGAAGACACCCATGACAAATCTGGCTTTAAAGGTATTTTTTTCAACTCTGAAATTGAATCTTTGAAATTTCCTGAATCAAATAAAGATTGAACCTTTTTTCTTAATGAAACAAAAGCATCCTGTTCGTAACTTGCGAGCAAGTTTGAGACATCTGCACTTTCTGGCCATTCTTGATTTAGCTCATTCAATAATGACGAAGCCCTTACCCAGTTTTCCTCCTCGATGTAAGACCTTGCTTCTCTTATTTTATTTTTTGGAGGCATATTTGGATTCTTAAACAAGAATGAAAACACCAAAAAAACAACGATGGCCATCGAAATTTGAAAATATCTATTTTTAAAAAATTTATTGTCTTTAAGTTGCTCTGCAAAACCCTTTATTTCTTCTTTGTCTGTTTTTTCAGCTAGAAGATCAATCTTTTTGTTTTTTATTTTTTTAACTTGCTTAACTGCTTTATTTGATTTTGGTTTTTTGCCCCAACCTAAAACTGTACCGTTTGAAAGTGTGCCGAATAAGGTAGCTCCATCTAAAGACCATTCAAAAGAAGTCACTCCTTCACTTTTTGAAATGTTTGATAAATATTTTTTTCTCTTATTCCAGTCTAACAAAATTGCATTTTCATATTTTCTTCCGACAGCTAAAAGCGAATGCTTTGGAGAAAAAGATAAAGATGTTACTGGGGCTTCGCAATTGAAATGCTTTAAAAGTGACCAATCCCCATTTCTCCATATAGAAACAGAGCCATCATCTGATCCTGTAGCTATTAAAAATCCACCTGAATGAACAGCCAAAGATGAGATGCTGTCTCTATGTGCAGGTATTTCTGAAATCAAATTACCTCTTATGTCTAAAACATGGAAATTAGGTCTTTCTCCAACCACTAAAAGAGAAGAATCTGGCAGCTTTTCTAAGCCATGCACACTTCCTATATCTATTTGTTTTTCCCAAATAATCTCACCATCTAAACCCCAACATCTAACCCTGCCATCCTGGCCTCCAGAAACTAAAAAATCAGAAAAAACAGATAAAGAATAAACAAAACCTTTAAAACCAACTAATTTACTTAATGTCTCTCCAGTTTCAACATCAACACGCAAGATGGAGCCATTCCCTCCAACAAAAAGAGAGCCGTCTTCGTGAAAAGACAAGGATAAGACCATGCCTCCAAAACCTCTAATAACTTTCTTTCTGGAACCTGTTGAGTAATCCCATATTAAAACACGATCATCTAAACCGCCTGTGGCATAAATTTTTCCGTTCGGATGAGCTGCAACACAAGCAGCTTCTGCTAAATGTTCAACCAGTTTAAAAGACTTCATAAATCACACTGGCTCAAAAATGAGAACCATTCATTATAGTTAAAATATTAATATAATTCAATTAATTGAATTAAAGGGGGTTTTTCAATGAACACTAAATATCTATGGCTTACAGCTGCTTTAATCATCTTGGTTGTAATCACATCAGAACCTGAAGAAGGCAACAGAATGCAAATGGTTCAAATGACAAGACAAGAAGGAAATGATTGGAATCAAGAAAGAATGAAAGATTGGCGCGAAGTTGAAATGGAGCGCAGGGAAATGATGGAAAGAGGCAATTGGGATCGAGGTGAGATGGAAGACAGGCGCGAAGTTGAAATGGAGCGCAGGGAAATGATGGAAAGAGGCAATTGGGATTCAAGAATGGAAAAAGATATGAGAATCTTTCATTTTGAAACAGATAACCCTGATGAGGCTAGAAGAAAAATGTCTGAAATGATGGAAAGCATAATAAAAAACATGGACAATATGGGCAAAGGCTGGGACATGCAGAAGAAAGACATGGGCAAAGGCTGGGACATGCAGAAGAAAGACATGGGGAAAGGCTGGGAC
>Ga0111541_10000016_pt1 | contig 56556 bp, 40 predicted proteins | sample Knorr_S7_td_DCM__FD_83039 | JGI IMG/M metagenome (GOLD analysis project Ga0111541, IMG submission 83039) | Marine microbial communities from Southern Atlantic Ocean transect - Knorr_S7_td_DCM_ad_131m_LV_B (version 2) (version 2) | ecosystem: Environmental > Aquatic > Marine > Oceanic | place...
AATTCAACCAAAATCCACAGGCGAATTCAACGATATGATTTGTGAGTTTGTCGCTACTGGATTTGAAGCAGCGTCCGACATGGCATTCAACTGGTCACAAGAACTAGGCGAACCAGTCACGATTTGGCGAGTCGGCACTATTTCACAGTTCAGATGGATGGACGTGGAGGCATAAGGATTTCACAGGGGGCAGTGATTTGCCCCCTTTTTTATGTACCCCGATGGCCCGAGCGAAAAACCAAAAGAGCTAACCTACAAAAGTATCCCAACGACATATAAATATTTTTACAAAATTGAAATCTCAAAACCCCTAATTCCGAAAAAATTTCCGTGACAAAAAATCCCGAAAAAAGTCCATCCTCTTGGACATATGAAGAGGCACTCAACAACTTTGACCAATTCTGTGATTACTTCGACCATGCAGCATCAGCAAGATACCAATCAACTCAATCCGATCAAGAGACTGGAGGGGGAAATATCCGAGCTACTCCAAAGAGTGAAAGCATTGGAGACACCTACATTGATGTACAGACCTCCTGAAGAGGAAACATATGTAAAGGTCTCGGAGTACCTAGATAGTGTAGAAGAAAGACTTCGTAAGCTTGAAGAAAACTCCCATGCTGCCCCTCGGTCAAATCATGGAGTACGTCTCACAGATATCGAAGCTCGCCTTAGTGCCCTTTCCAACAGGACACCTACGGTATACTTGGATGATATTAACACTCCCTCCCTATAATTCCGATGTCTGCACCAACACTTTATAAAGGAATAGTCGATACAGGTGCTTCCTGTCCATGCACAGGCTCTCCGTTCGTGATGAGTCCTAACGTACCTTTCCTGAAAGTAAAGATTAATGGTATGCAACCTATCAGGGATGGAGATAAAATGCCTAACAGTCCTGGAATGACTTGTACTAACAATCCATCTCCTTGCAGTAATGACCGTACAGTTATTGCTACAGGTTCACCCAAAGTATTAGTTGGTGGTAAGAGACTTGCTAAGATGGGAGATGTTTTAAATGCTGGTACTAACATTCGTGTAGGTGCTGCAGGTGCAGTTAAAGTTATTACGGGTTGACGAGTGTGTTATAATATAAGTACTTTGCAAGATTAATATGGCGAGAAGTAAAGGATCATTGAGTGCTGGCGATTATGTAGAAGCAATACCCAAGAAAACTCGACAGGGAATGGGGAAGCATACTAAATACAGTGCCAGCTCTAGGAATGGAGCTAAGAAACGCTACCGAGGACAAGGAAGAAAATGACTGAATTCAACTATGTGGTTGGAAAACCTAGGAACCTTCAGTATAGGGAAGACTGGGATGATGATAAGGACGGTAATGTAGATACCGAAGAACGTGAGAAGTATAATCCTGAAGCTAGCGAGTAATCGCCTAACCGCCGAAAGCTCCGAATATAAACTATTATGACTACTGAAAATATGGGGTCGTATGATCCCGACTATAATATCTCTGTGAGTTCTGCTCCTGATAAAATACGTGCGGAGTACGCACCTCCTGCAGGATCTAATGCTGCTAACTCATATAATCCGAATGTGGATTATCCTCCTGATGCATGGGAACGGGCGATGGATAACCCAGCTGGTGGTCCTGATCCAGATTACGTATGGCCAGAAAACCCACCTGATAGAAACAGTTTATTAATGCATAAGGTTTCTGAATGGATCGTTAAGATTAGTGAGCAACAAATGAAGGATAGTGAAAGGATCAACGCTATTCATAAATTACTATCTGATCATATAGATGACCAAAAACCAACCGCATAATGAATGTTTTGTTCCATTTGGACCATTAGTATATAAAGGTGATATAAGGGGAGAGTTTTTAGACTTTCTCCTAGAACACCTTGATTCTGTAAGAATGGGTCAAGATGTTAGTGATAAGTTAGCTGGTAATATACAAGCTCAGAAAGCTGCACCATATCCACAAAAAGAATTTGTTGACTTTCTTAGACCACATGTCTTTAATTATCTTAAAGGAACGTATGATAGAGAAGTAGCAACAGATCGTTGTACTAAGGATGGAAAGAATGCAGATAGATTCTTAGATCCAAACGATCACAAGATTAATTTTAATCTAGGGGATGGACCTTGGGTTAACTTCTCAGATAAGAATGAGTTTAATCCTATACACAACCATAGTGGTATTATAAGTGCGGTTGTGTTTATAGATATACCAGAAGAGATTGAGCAAGAAAGAGAATCTAATGGATTTGCAGCAGAAACTGTAGGATGCTTAGACATAGTACATGCTAATCAACATGCTGTAATACACCCTAAAGCAGGTAACATGTATATGTTCCCTTCTTATCTATGGCATTTAGTTTATCCCTACCATTCTTATGTTGAAAGAATATCAATGTCTTTTAACTTAAAGGAAGTAAGGTTTGATAACATGCAAATGCAAGGTGGACTGACCAACTATCATTAAAAACAATGGAAGACTTATACCCTAGAGGAGCAGACGAAGAAGTTAGTACTTTACTTACTGAAGCAGATGCTGATGTATGGTTAAAGAAGACTAAGAAGAGAGATATTAATAAAGCGAAAACTGAAGACCTATATCCACATGAACAAACCTGATACACACCTGAAGGATTTCATTCATATAGAAAAAGGCATTGTACCTCCTAATCTTTGTAATTATATTGTTGAAGATATTAAAACGAGAGAATGGCAAACTCATGCATGGTATAATCAGGTAACTGATGAAATGAGCTCTGAACCGATAGATGAGCCTGAGGTTCAAGAAATGACTTCAGATCTTCATTTATTACTTACACCTCATATGATGAGTGCTGGTAATGTGTATAGTAAACAATACACATATCCCTCTGAAAGAACACAACACATATTAACTGAGTTTTCAGGAGTACGATTTAATCGTTATAGTGGAACTCAGCATATGCGTCTACATCAGGATCATATTCAGGCACTTTTTGATGGTAAAATAAGAGGAATTCCAATATTGAGCTTTATAGTAAATCTCAATGATGACTATGAGGGTGCTGATTTGTATTTTTGGGATGATTATACTGTTAAGCTAGGTAAAGGCGATATTGTTATGTTTCCTTCAATATTCCTATATCCTCATGGTGTTACTGAGGTAACAAAAGGAATACGTTATTCAGCAGTATCGTGGGCTTGGTAATATGAAAGGGTTTGAATATCAGATTATACCTAAATGGTTAACTGAAAAGGAATGCGATATATTATACAATCGTGTTATAGAGACGGAAGAATACGTTAAATCAACTGGTCCTGATGAAGCAGCTGCTTTGGGTCAATATTCAACGTATAAAAAGACGGATGCTCTTGGTGGTAGAGCAGGGTCTTATAATCATTTGGATGATAATATTATTCATAGTATTATGATGCCTGCTATCCGCAGCATTTTTCCCGATGGATTAAATGTAAGAATGTGGGCAAATACTTTTAGAAATGGTGAAGGTCTTGGTATTCATGCTCATAGAGATGTTGCTGCTCCTAATTGTCCACCTATGAGTTGGGCATCATGTATCTTATATTGTGGTGGTCCTACAGATGGTACATGGTTTAATTTCCAAGTGAAGCCAAAGGTTTTCGAGGATGTACATGTAGAGAATAATAAAGGAGATCTTATTATATTCTCTGCAGATGTACCACACTGGGTTCCTCCCCATGATACAGATGGTATTCGTGTATCTATAGCGTTTGATGTGTGTGAAGGTGACGGAGCTGGTCCTCCTGAATCATTAAGACCAATAAAGTGATATACATAATATATTACTCAAACTATGCTTGATGCCTACCGTTACAAAGTTTAAGGACTTTTCTCTTTCTTTCACAAGAAATAAGATCACGAATGATCTACTTGTGAAGAAGGAGAATGCTGCTATTAAGCAAGCGGTAATAAACATCCTTCTTACAGAGAAAGGAGAAAGATTATATAATAGTAACTTTGGATCTGATGTCCGTAGCTATTTGTTTGAACCATTAGACTATGCTACGGCAGGTCTTGTTCAGACTGCGGTAGAAGATTGCTTAGTCGAATATGAACCTAGGATTAATATACTACAACTTAGTGTAATGCCTGATTTTGATCAGAATGGATTTGAAGTGCATCTAGCTTTCTCTATTACAGGTAGGGATGATCTTCCACCTCAAGATATTGAGTTCTTCCTTAATCGTACCCGATAATGCCCTATACTCAAGTTGCTAATTTAGACTTTGCGGATATTAAAGCCGCACTTAAAGATTACATGAGAGCACAGTCAGATTTTACTGACTATGACTTTGAAGGGTCTGCTATCACTACATTCTTAGATGTTTTAGCATACAACACTTATTATACAGCATTTAACACCAACATGGTGGTAAATGAAATGTTTCTTGACTCAGCGACTCTGAGAGACAATGTTGTAAGCTTAGCAAAGCAAATTGGGTATAGACCTAGATCAGCAACTGCTCCAAAAGCAACTGTTAATTTTGTAGTTGATTATCAAGGTAGTGGTGTTACTCCTGATACACTTGTACTAAAGCAAGGAACAGGATTTGTTACTAATTACGATGATACTCTATATCAATATGTCGTAATTGAAGATCAGGAAGCTCCTCTTGTTAATAATACAGCAACATATGAGGGAATCGACATATATCAAGGTACTTTATTAACTCAGTCTTACACAATTAACACTGCTCTTAAGAATCAGCGTTTTATTATCAATAATACTGGTACAGATGTATCAAGTATCCGTGTAAAGGTGTATAAACAGCAAGGAGATACATCTTTCTTAACATTTAGTAGTGCAGAGAACATTTTAAACCTTGATGGTACATCGGAAGTCTATTTCGTAGAGGAAATAGAAGATGAGAACTATGAAATATTTTTTGGTGATGGAGTATTTGGTAAACAGTTAGATAATGGAAGCTTTGTAGAGATAACTTATCTTACTACATCTGCAGATACTACGAATGGAGCAAAGACATTTAGTTTCTCTGGTTTGATACATGATAAGATCAATCCTAGTAATAGCTTTCCTTATAATACTTCTGTAACCCTTGTAAATGCTTCTACAGGCGGTGCTAATCCAGAATCAGTCTCTTCCATCAAGAAACAGGCTCCAAAGAGTTTTGCGACTCAGGACAGGGCAGTTACAGCAGATGACTATGTTTCTATTATTAAGAAGGTTTATGCTTCTATATCAGATATCATTACATTTGGTGGAGAGGAAGATAATCCTCCTGAATTTGGAAAAGTAAAGATCGCAATTAAACCAGATAATGCTAGTACTATTTCATCATATACTAAGAATGAAATAGTTAAAGCTTTGAAGAATTATTCAGTTGCTTCTGTTACACCTGTAATTGTTGATCCTTCTATTCTTTATATTGAGCTTAATTCAACAATAAGTTTTAAAACCTCTAAAACTACTTTAACTAAATCAGAAATTCAATCTAAAGCTATTAAAGCAGTTGAAGATTATATTGCAGCTGCAGAGACAGAAAAGTTTAATGGTAAATTCCGTCACAGTAGATTTGCATCAGTTATAGATGGTGCTGATGGTTCTATTAACTCAAACCTTACTAATGTAACTCTTAGAAAGGATTTCTATCCTATATTGAATTCTACTTATTATTATGAACTTTGTTTTGTAAATGAATTTAAAGATTCTTGTGATGCATCAGTAATGAAGTCAACTGGTTTTGTAGTCAGTGAGTATCCTTCCTTCACAGTGTATTTGGAGGATGATACCCTCGGTAAAATAGACCTATATAGACTGAATTCTCTTACTGGTGAGAAAGTATACCTTAAGAAAGGTGTAGGTGATATTGATTACACTCATGGTGAAATTAAATTATATGATCTTACTATTATTAAGGGAAGTTTTACTGATAATAAAATTGAAATTCGTGTAGAACCTGCATCAAGAGATGTAGATGCTGTACGAGAACTATATCTTGATGTTGATATCTCCAAATCCAACTTTAGTGCAGTTCCAGAATGAACGTAAAGTCTAAAAATATCTCGGCACTGATTGAAAGTCAGTTACCTGGATTCATCGTAGAGGACTATGAGTACTTCGTTAAGTTCCTCAAATCTTACTATGCTCAACAAGAGCTTAGTGGTGGTGTTTTAGACATTGTTGCAAATTTAACAAAATATCGTGATATTAATTATTACGATAAAGAGGTTCTAACACAGTCCTCGAAAACCGTTGGTATAACTGGGATCTCGGATACTAGTATAAATGTACTATCGACTGAAGGATTTCCTGAGAGTGGACTTGCTAAAGTTGATGATGAAATATTCTTTTATTCATCAAAGACATCTAATCAGTTTAATGGTGTTGCTAGGGGTGTAAGTGGTAATACTGAACTTGGAGATCTTTACAAGCTCAGTACATATGTTTCTACTACTGCAGATACACACGCAGCAGATGTTAAGGTAGAAAACCTTAGTAATCTGTTCTTGTATGCTCTTATAAGGAGCTTTGAGTCAGAATACCTTGCTGGTATACCTGAGAAGTACCTACGTGGTGAGATCGATAAGAGAACCCTTATAAAGAACATCTCTTCTTTCTACAAATCAAAGGGTACTAAGCGTTCTATACAGTTTATCTTCAATTCTCTTGTAAGCAGTGAAGATAATGATGTTTATTTTCCAAAAGATAATACACTTAAATCATCAGATTCTGATTGGATTAATGTCCATTCTTTAAAGGTAGTTGTTACAAATGGTGATCCTAAAGATTTAATAGGTAAGGTTGTTACAGAGAGTGGAGATAACTATGCTTCAGCTGTAGTTGATAATATAAAGCAATTAGAAGATGTTGATGGTGCTAATGTATGGGAGTTGATTCTTGCCCCATCCACAATCAATAATCAGTTTACTATAGCAAATAAGACTAAGATTAAGAAAGCAATTGATTCTGCTGATCAAACAGGAGATGTTATAGATGTTGATTCTACTTTTGGATGGGAGAAAGAAGGAAAGATATTTGTAGATGGTGAAGTTATTGAGTATTCTAGTAAAACTATAAGACAGTTTAAGATTAAGAATAGGATATTAACTAGAACTCATAATATAGGATCAACACTTTACAGTGATAATAGAATTAAAGGGAATAATGTTGAGTTTATAGCACTTGGTGTAGTTTATAATTTATCACCTACTACTTCAACACCATATGGTATTGAGGGTGAACCTTTAGTAGTAGAAGCTTCTGGATTTGATACAGTTGATCCCAAGATTAAGAAAAGTGATGGTACTGTTAGGTGGTTACCTAATGATGATGCGAATTATACTTCTCTATCAGGAGATCCTAGAACACAAGCATCTGTAAATGATGTTATACCTGGTATACAGAGAATCTTTAGTGATGATAACAATTATTATATCTGTACTAGTGGTGTACCTGTTAATAGGACTATGTTCTATAATCAGACAATACCTGCTACAGAGACAGTTATCGAGCAATCCTTCTTAAGAACTATAAGAAAGAATGCTATTACAACTACTGAAGTTTATGAGAGTCCAAGAAAAGATTTTGGTATCTTAGTAGATGGTTCCTTAGCTTACACACATAAGCATCAAGATGGTGTATTTTATGGTGGTCTTACTAAGATAGATGTTACTACACAAGGAAGTGGTTATTCCAGACCTCCTTATGTACTTGTTAACACAGAACCATATAAGGCAACTGCAGTATTATCTGGTAGTGTAGTTGAGTCAGTTAGAATAGATGTTGCTGGTTCGTATACTGCTGCTCCTATTGTTGAGATAGTATCTGGTAGGAATGCGGTATTAACACCTGTTATTACACAAGGAGCAATAACGAGCTTAGTAGTTACTGATCCTGGTGAATACTACTCTGCTCCTCCAACCATTAGAATAGTTGATGCTTTAGGAAGAGGTAGATATGCAGAGTATACTGCTATTGTGTCTGCTACTGGACAAATATCTGAATGTATTAAAGTAAATGGTGGATCTTTCTATAGTGAAGGAAATGTTGTAATCGAAGTTATACCAAGTGGTTCTGGTGCACTTGCAAGTTCTTCAATATATGAGTGGATCAAGAATAGATTTGTAGAAGAGACATTAGATTCTGAATGGGGAATCTCTCATCTTAATGATAGAGGATACAATAACTACGGTACTGTATCATATCCACCAACACTTAGAGGAAATGATACGGGAACTAATCATTCTCCTATCATTGGATTTGCGTATGATGGTAACCCTATATACGGTTCTTACGGATATTCTGATCCTGTAGATTCTTCTAGTAGCGTTGTGAGGATGCAATCAGGATATTTGAAGTATGGAACTAGACCAAATGGACCATCTCTTGTTACATATCCGCTAGGATCATTCATACAAGATTATTATTACGCAGATAGATACGGAACTGTAGATAGGAATAACGGAAGATATTGTGTAACACCAGAATATCCGAATGGAACATACGCATATTTTGCGACATTTGATAATCTAGGTGATCCAGAATTTCCATATCTGATTGGTGAGAATTTCTATTCTTTGCCTCTTGCTGCTAACTACGATCAGAATCAAACACAGAATGATCTCCCATTGGACGCTGTACGCCTCCGTGGGGTCGATACACCTGATAATGGTCGTAAGACTAGGGGAGTTGTTAAAGACGTTTCTTCTGGTAGTTTAGACGCATTTCAGGTATACAGCTCATCTGATAATTTTAAAGTTGGTTCATCTATTGTTCTAGATGATACTGGTACTGGTGGTGTAGATGCTGCTGGAACCATTTCCGCAGTTAATGGAAATACTGTAGAAGAACTACAAGCTACGGATGCAAAGAGAGTAGCTAAAGTTCAGATTACGGAAAATTGCTATGTCTTTGGTGGAGATACAATAACACAAACATCATCTGGTGTAAGTGGTAAGGTTGTTGGTGATGTTCTTGATGGTAAAATTCTTGTTCTTGAAGATGTTACGGGAACATTTGATCAAACGGGTTTATTTGACTCCACAACATTGAGTATTAATATCATTCTCAATACAAATGCTACATTCACTGCTGGTGCAATTGTAGAGTTGACTAATGGTACTGTGAACAAAGTCGATTCTGTAATAGCAACAGGTGAAGTAATTGAATCTACTGATAGGAGAAATTCTGTTAAGCTTAAAGTATTGACTGGTACTTTTGCACAACAAGCAGGATACTTCCTTAGAAGTAATAATTTACTAAACACAGTTGGTGCAGAGATCTTATCAACTACAAGCTTAAGTACAGGTTTAATACCATTCATTGTTAATACGAATATTGCATTAGTTGAAACTGATGGTGATCATTCACTTGGTGTAGGTGATGTTGTATATGTTGAAATAGATCCTGATGATTCTATCTCAACAACAACTTACTATGTTCAATTAGGAGCAACACAAGAGATTGATATCAAGTCACTAACATTATCAACACAGATCGATGATCCTGGATTAGGAAGAGCTGATTTAGTTAATGGTGGTGCTGATTATGCAGCAAACACATATGAAGATGTAGAACTTATATTTGTTGATCAGAATGCTGCTAGAACTGACTTAGGGAAAGTCGGCGACTCAAATAATGCAAAAGCAACTATAGTTGTATCAGATATTGATAGTACAGGACTAGGGTCTGTAACAAATGTTACAATCACTACTAAAGGATCTAGTTATAGAAAGGGTGATATTCTTACTGTTGAGGATACATCATTAAACAGATCAGGTGCTTCTACTAATACTCAACGTCTACGTTTAGTAGTCGATCATATTGGATTCGCTACTGGTGAGACTGTATTGAAATTAGACTCCATTAGTGGATTAGCAAAAAATGATCTTCTATCAATAGGTGATGAGATTGTTAAGATAAACTCTATATCAGAGTCTACCACTTCAGTAACTGTCACAAGGGCACAGAATAATACTAGTGATATAGATCATTTTGATAATGAGGTTGTTACCCTATATGGATCTAACTATAGATTCACAGTTGGAGATCTTCTTCCTGTTACAGGTACATCATTAGATCCTACAATCATTTCATATGATAATAACAAGTTGATTGTAGAACACAATCAAGGATTCTTTGCGACTGGAGATTTTACTCCATATAAGCTTACAGATCAAGCTACACTGTTTGATGAGAGTGAACCTAAGAAATTGATTGATATCGATACTGTTACAGATTATAAGATTGTAACAAAGATATCTTCATCTGTTTCTGGTCCATATGAAATATCACCTAACCTTAAGATACAAGAGTATTATCAATATAGATTTGATTTGAGTCATTATACAAATAGCGAATCTGAGTTTATTATATCTCCTAGTCAGAATGATAATATTATTGCACCAGAGGTTGTTAACATTGGTACTCCAGGTACTGCAGGTTCTTACTCGTATATAAAGTTTGGATATGGTCCTAGACTTGGTGATGTTAATCTTAATGGTATATTGACTAATAGAGTACCTAGAACTTATCAACGGTATTACTACAAGTCTATTGTGAGAACAATGGTAGATGGAACTAAGCAAATAAGAATTGGTCCATCTACGAGTATTGTTGATAGTAACAATTATATTGAGATTATTAATGATCCATTACAAGGACAGAAGTTAATTTCTGATGCACTCACATCTTCTACTCAATCTACTGGTACAGGAGTTAAAGTATCATTTGTTACAACTGATAGATTTGTCTATGAGTTAACAGAAGATCCTGAGTGGTATGGAACTGGTAATATCAGATATACTACAAAATCTAAAGGTGCAATTGGTGCTATTGCTGAAGTTGAGGTATCTAACCTTGGTTCTGGTTATAGAAAAGTTCCTGGTGTATTAGGAGCAGAATTAGATAGCAGTAAAGCTGCAGATGTTACTGCACAATGGGATTCTGTAGAAAAGAATATTGTTGGCGTTACAATCAACAAAGCTGGATTCAATTACTCTAAACCAAAAGTTGTTGTAGTTGATGGTGATGGATCCGAAGCAAGGTTCGATGTTTTAAAAACTGCTGATAATAGAATAGCAAATGTTATTGTAACAAACAAAGGAAAGAACTACACATACAAACCAGAACTTAAGGTTGTTGAAGGTGATATTAGAATATTTGCTTTGGGTTCTTCTATAGGAGCTCCAAAGAATGTACAACTTGAATTTAATGGATCTGGAATTTGGAATGATACTTCAATATTAAGAAAGCATAAGGCAAGTGATGTTATTATCTTGGACACAACAGATGATTTCTTAAGTGGAGAGAAGGTAACCTCTGGACTTGCAGAGGGTACTGTTACTAATGGTGGATGGAGAATTGGATCTAATATTCTTAAGGTATCTGTAACTAAAGGTGAGTTTATTATAGGTCAAACTCTTACTGGTAGTGCCAGTAATTCAACTGGCACAATAGTTTCTGTTCAGGGGGCAGAGTTTTCTATTGATCTAAGATCGTATTATGATAATCTTGGTACTTATACTTCTGATAAAGGTAAGGTTGGTGTAAGAACTCACAAGATAGCAGATAATAAATTCTATCAGGATTATTCTTATGTTATCGAGTCTAAGACACAGATAGAAGACTGGAGAGATCTTATTAAGGAGTCAGTTCATCCAGCTGGATTTAAGATGTTTGGTGAGCTTAATATAGATGCAAAGGTAGATGTAAAGGTAAGTAATAATTCTAAGACTACTCAAGTTTCAACATTAAAACTATGGGATGAGAATAGTAACAATGCAAGCATTGCTGATAGTAAAAGATATCATCAAACTATTGTAAACTTATCTAAGGATATTAATGTATTGAGAGGTAATGGATCTCTTACAGAGAAAGCAAGTGATACATCTGGATTAATTGCTAAAGAGATTAAACTTACTCCAGCATTTGATGGTACTTTTGATCAGTATGGTAATATCTCTGGTACAAGAGAATTTACTATTGTTGATGTTGAGACTAATAATCCAATAACTCCATATAATGCTATGGCTTTGACCATAACATTAGATGCAGTATTACAAGAACCAGAGACTGCTTATACTGTATCTGGTGATAAGATTACTTTTGCTGCAGCACCATTTGGTACTAGACAAGAGGGTAATAATACAATTGCAGCAACTAAGTTTATTGGAAGATTATTCCAATTTAAGGAAGCTTCCAAGAATCTTCAGTATTTGAAAAAGATTAGACCTATCTTCCAAAAAGAAGGTACATGGATTGATGCTGCTAATCAATTGCGTTTTAATAGGAATTTCATCCAAGAAGAAGCAGTTGGATATGGTAAATCTAAGTATCCTAACTTAACTTGGAATACTAAAGAATCTAAGTGTGTTAGAGATGTTGGATTAATTTTAGATGCTTACGAACACGATCTTAGATTTGGTGGTAATAGTGCTTCTCATCATGCAGCAACAGAGTATTTCAACGAGACAACTGTAGAAGCTTCTGCTGTTGAGATATACAAATATACTATGAACTTGTGTATTGCTGCAGCAAGGAATTGGGATATATCAGTTAAGAACTGTACCGTATCTCAAGGACAGGATGTTGTTACACTTCCTTCTACTTTAGGTATATGTGTAGGAATGAATGTAAGTAGTGGTAATCAATTTGATGAAGGTACTACAGTTACTGAGATACTAAGTTCTACACAGATTAAAGTTTCCAAAGCAGCAAACATTGCATACCCAGCTCAGAATATTAGTACAACTGTTAATAATAGTGGAACCACTAATTATGGTCCTGTTACTGTTACTGGTACAGGTGTACTAAACGTGGGCATTGGAGCAACTACAACTGTTTATTCCACTATCAATAATATTGATGAGATGACCTTCTCATTTAGTAGAATTAATAATGGTAAGTTTATGGATGCTGCTAAGCTCATTGAAGGAAATAAGAAGTATATTTCAGAAGAGACTATTGGTTGGACAAAAGCAACATATCCAAGCTTGGTAATACCTAATGAAGATAAGTGTCAACGAGATACTGAGTATCTTATAGATGCAATGGTATACCATATAAGATATGGTGGTAACTGGAATGTTGTTGATTTTGGCGAGAGATATTATTACAAGAATAAACTTAATCATATAGTAGATCAGAAAGAAGAGAGTATTGCTGCTTACACAAAAGCAACTCAACTTATGGTTGAGGCAATGAAGAACAATCTTCCAACTGGCACATATACTACTATTGTTCCTTATGAAGATGCTACTGTCCTTGCTGATCCTAATGGTCCTTACGTAACAACTTGTGCTGAAGTAGAATCTGCATTGAATAGTTACATTCAAATAGTTACTAAAACTATCAATAAGGGTCCAAACTTATTCACTAAGGTCGAAGATAATAATCAAAGAACTGGTAATTGGACTACGTTAAGAACATTAACTAATATAAACATTCTTGCTAAAGACAATGTGTTTACAGAGTGTGATACTGTAGTCTCTGCTTTAAATTCACTATTCTTAAATGTTGAATCTATATTAAACGGTAGTACTGTAGTTAAGTCTTTACCAGATTATTTCAACAATGAAAATAAAGAGTTTGAGTTATATTATACTGATAATACACCAGTAAAAACTGAGGTTGAACATAATCTTATAGTTGGTATTAATGGTGTTTTCCAGAATGCTAAGTATGATGAGACATTCCCTAGATTGAATTCTTATTATATCAAGAGAGCTGCTGGTGCTAGTGATCCTGATAGAATTCTATTTTCAGAAGCACCTAAGTGGAAACAGAATCTGAATACATTAACTGTTCAGGAACCTCTTGCTGTAGATAAGTTCTTTGCACATAATATTGGTGGTTATGTGAGGATGGGTTTACAAGAAGAGAACTTTAATGGATCCATTACTGGACCATTTATTATGAGAAATGAAAAGACTGGTGATGTAGTAGTTGTTGATGATGATAGATTTGCTTTTGTTTATATTGATGGAATATTACAGAAGAGGAATACTGCATACATTATAAACGAATCTAGTATTACATTCAGTCAAGCTTTGAAGAAAGGTCAGAGTGTTAGTGTTGTTTTATTAACAGGTACTTCTGTTGATCAGTTATTAGATGCATTTAATGTAGAACCAGATCGTTTCTTTAATGAAGTAACTATTACAGTTACTGGTGGTTCTGCAGAATATGCTACTTTCATTTCAGCTGTAAGAGATGGTGCAGTAGTTTATCAATTTACTGATAACTCTTGGCCAACACCTGATGTATACACAACTATTGGTATGGTTAGAAAGTATAACCAAACCGCTAGTGGATGGGATGTTACTCTCATTGCTCAGAATCCTAAGATTGATCTTACCAAACCTTTAAGAATTGCTGCAACTACTGATCTTCAGACTGCATCATATACTGAAGTTGATTTATCTGCTCTTACTACAGCAGTTACATATAATGATGTTGATGGTAAGAGACTTCTTAGGAAAGATAGTGTCTCTTGGTTGTATGATAGGGTTAAACCCACTATAACTTCATTAGAACCTGGTGATCATATTAAGATCGATGGTGAGAATGATTATAGAACTGTTAAATTAACTCCTAGAGAATCTGCATCATTAGGTCATGTTGAAGATACACAAGTCACCGATAATGTAGGTGTTATCTCTGTTAGCAATTATAATGGTGATACTAAAGGAGAAGGTCTTGATATTAAAGCAGTTATTACTGGAGATACTGTAACATCATTGAATTGGAATAAAACTGTTCTTGGTTCTAATCCACAAGCTCATAATTATGAGACACCACCAGTATTAACATTTGAACCAGTTGATCTAAATGGTGGTGGTGCTAAAGCACATGTTATTGTTGATGGTGGTAATGTTATTGATGTTATTTTAGAATCTGGTGGTAGTGGATATACTACTGCTCCTGTTGTTAATGTCTCTCGTGGTTACGATATCATTAAAAAGGCTCGACAGTTTGATACTAAATACATCCGTAAATTTGAAGACACTATAACTGGTCTTAGTTCATTATCTTCCGTGTCATTAGTTGGGGAAGCAACACAGTTAGCATACGAGTTTACTCATAGTGTTGCTGCAGCATCTTCTCAGAGTGATCAATTAAAAGTCATTCAGCAACTCGTTAGGGACAATAAAGTTTCTGTTGGTCCAACAGAGATTCATGTTACTACACCTCATAGTATTACTCAATCTGCAATGGGAACAACTACATCGTTGACCCATTCAATCAAACAGATTGAGCTTGATAACACGTTATCAATGACTGGAACAGTTACATTAACGACTCCTACCAGTAGTCCTACTATTGGTATGGGTACTTCAACATCAGCAGTTCTTTCCGCAATACTATTAGATACTGACTTCGATTGGTCTGATGCTAATGTTATGGTATCTACTACTGCTGCATTTGATGCAACAGGTGTGATACAAGTCGGTAAGTTCCGTATCGCTTATAGTTCAAAATTATCTGATCGTTTTGTCGTTGATTACGGCAGTGCAGATACTATTCAACCTTCAGGTCTAACAACTGAAACTGCAGGAACTGTAGTTAGACAAGTATAAATATAAATAACTCGGATATCCTGTAGTACAAAACTACCCAATTTTCAATTATGTCGGCAATCATATCAGAAAAGTTTCGCATTTTTAATGCACAACAATTTCTAGAATCCCTTACGGAAGGTGCAAACGATACTAGTGCGGATCGTGCACGAATGTATTTCTTCGTTGGTCGTTCGGATCAATGGGATTCGTATCTAGAGATCTATGATCCCAATGCTACTGCATTTAATGTCGGTGAAGAAGTGTATGACGCTGGTGCTGCTGGTGGTACTGCATATGGATCTACAACATGGAAAGCAACTATCCGTAAAGTAAATCCTAATTCAATTCTTGTTCATTCTCCTAGCCCTGCTGCTGGTACACCGACTGCTGGTAGTGTAATTAAGGGGTATACAGGTGGTTCTGATACTGGTGCTGAAGCTAAAGGTGGTGTGTATCGTATTGCCGATGAAACGAATGCACCTTCTCCTTTAGACAACCAAGAAGAAAAGCAGAGTATCTATGACGAGCTCATTGCTGCTAAAAGGGTAGAGTCATCTAATGTTGTTTCTGTAGTTTCACGTTATAACTGGAACACAGTTACCAACCCTAAGTTTGATATGTACAAGCCTGACTACAGTGCTGCACCTGCTTCAGGTGGTACTGCTAAGGCTGCTGCTACAGGAGCAACTTCATTAGGAGCTTCTAAGTTCTATGTTATGAATAATAACTACGAAGTATTCAAGTGTCTTTACAATAAGGAAGATACAGTTGCTGGTGGTGGTAACGCATCTGATATGCCTACTACAGCAAACAACTATGCTTCTGGTGTATATACTGGTCCTACTGACGGATATCGTTGGAAGTACCTTTATACAATGACCACACAACAGGTCATGGATTTCTTATCCAGTGACTTCATGCCTATTGGTACATATGCTGGTCCAGCTGCTACAGCTGGTGCTATTGATACCATCTTGATTTCAGATGCTGGTTCAGCTCTTCCTACTGGTGCTACTCTATATGGTCCTATCTTAGGAGATGGAGCAGATGGTGTTGCTAAGATTACCACTGATGGTACTGGTGCTATAAGTGCTGTTGAGGTTGAAACCGCAGGTAATGATTATACTTATGGTAGTGTTGCACTTAAATCTGGTACAGGTACTGGTGCTGGTGGAAATGCTTATGGTTTATTCTCTGATGCAAGTTTAAGTACTGCTGAGAATATTTCTGGAACTGCTCGTGGTGCTCTTGAAGTTATCATTCCACCTGCAGGTGGTCATGGTGCTAACCTTGCACAGGAGCTTAACGGCAAGCGTGTTATGGTTAACGTCCGTTTGACCTATGCAGAAGGATCTGGAGACTTCCCAGTTGATAATGACTTCCGTAGAATCGGACTTATTAAAGATCCACTGCAGTGGGGATCAACAAACTTTGCTACTGCAAACACCCTTTCTGGTGTATACGCCGTAAGAGTTAATGGAACTGGTCTTACTAGTTCTTCTTTCGGAAAAGATAATACAATCACACAAACTTTAAATGGTGGTGCTGGAACTGCTAAAGGAACAGTTGTTTCTTGGATTGCAGATGGTAATGGTAATGGTGGTATTCTTAAGTACTTCCAATCACCTAAAGCACATACTGATAATGGAGTAGTAAGAGCATTTGAAAATAATTCAAGTTCTGCTATCGTTGATGGTGGTACTTCTGTATCAGTTAACCCTGATAGCACATACTCATCAACTACCGAAGGCGTAACATTTGCAAGTGGTTTGGCGAATCCTGAGATCAAGAACAACTCTGGAGAACTCGTATACATAGAGAACAGGAGACTGATTACTAGAGCTGCTGACCAAATAGAGGACATCAAGCTAGTAATCGAATTCTAATCTTCCATGTTAGCTTTGGTTTACGATGCCACAAAAGACGAATCTAAATGTAAGTCCATACTATGATGACTACAGTGCGTCTAAGAATTTTTATCGACTTCTTTTTCGACCTGGATACTCAATACAAGCGAGAGAACTAACTCAACTTCAATCTGTACTTCAAAATCAGATTGAATCTATTGGACGTAAACAATTTAAACAAGGTGATCTAGTTATTCCTGGTGAAGTAGGATTAAACAATAAACTAGATTACGTTAAACTTTCTTCTGTTACTGAAGTTGCAGTATCAGAGGGAGGTAATATTGTCTTCAAAAAGTATGATATTAAACAACTAGTAGGTCAGACGTTAAAGGGCATCACATCTGGCGTTACTGGTACAGTTGTATCCACTAGATATAGTACCACTACAACTGCAGACACACTATATGTAAACTATACTAGCAGTGGTAATTCTAATAATGAGTCTACTTTTAGACAAGGTGAGACTCTAGAAGTTGTTGCTGGAGTAAATACTCCACTTATGGTAGTTGGAACTGATGGAAGTGTTCTACCTACATCTATTACTTTAAAGGATCCTGATACTGATGTAGAGACTTCTATCACCAGTACAGCAATGGGTTTTGCTTCTGCTGTACAAGTGGAAGAAGGTATTTACTTCGTTAATGGTCATTTTGTTCGTAATGATTCTGATCTTATCATTCTAGAACCATATATTGATATTCCATCTGCTAAAGTTGGATTTAAGATCACAGAGTCTTTAATCACTCCCGAAGAGGATGGAACACTCTATGATCAGGCAAGAGGATTTGCAAACTTTAGTGCTCCTGGTGCTCATCGTTTATCAATCACTCTAGGATTAGCTAAGTATGATTATAATGCTTCTACAGACAGCAACTTCATACAGCTTCTAACTGTTAAGAAGGGATCTGTACAGAAGAAGGTAAAACAAGCAGAATACAATGTAATTGAAGAGACTCTAGCAAGAAGAACATATGATGAGTCTGGTGATTATGTTGTTGAAGCATTCCCAACAGAATTAAGAGAGTATTACCAGAAAGACGGTAACAAAGGTCTTTATGGTGTAGGTGTTGATGGAACAGTTAATGGTTTAACTGTTACTGAAGCATCTCAAAAGATGATTGCAGCAGTAGGAGTTGGTAAAGCATACATTAAGGGTTATGAGATTGTTAATAAAGAGAGTAAGTATCTAACTGTTAACAAATCAAGAGAATCACTTGAGAGAGATAATATAACTCTTAAGCATAGTGGTCTTGCAAGCTTCTATCTAACTAACACTTATAATTCAGTTCCTTTAAATTCATTTGATGCTGAGTTAACATCATATCCAACATTATATCTTAATAGTACATTTGGTGATGGATCATTAGGTCTTAATGGTACAGAAGATAAAACTGATGGTAAGGTAATAGCTTCTCACAAGCAAACTCGTAATAGAAGAGCATTTACATCTGATGCTGATGTAGCAATCAAGACTGTACTTATTAATATTACATCAACTGCGGCTGGTACAACATTTAGTGAAATAGTACCAACTTCATGGGAATCATCACATGGAAGTTTCTGGGTAAGAAAAGGTGGTTCTGGTAATGCTAATGAAGCAGTAGAAATTACATCTCTTGCTTATTCCAAATTTAGTGGTTCTAATGCAGACTTCCCATCTTCTTTTAAAGGAAGTGCTTCTTATGTTGAATTCACTTTTATCGGACCAAGAGATATTGTTGATACACATTTGAGAGATTTTACTACTGTTGATAGTGGTACTGATAATAGAACGAGACTTTATTTCTCAGAAAATGGAGCAGAGCAATCTACTTCAACTGATGTATTTGGTTACATAGTTTCTTACAGTGAGATGATTGTTCCTACAATCGGTCTTGCTAAGCCTAAGGACTTCCATTTACAAGAAAGAGGTGTTGGATTTAATCCAGATTCTGATACTATTCTTTCTAAAGGAAGAATTGCTGGAACAAGTAAATACAATACGACTTTCAAGATGTCGTATTTCAACCCAACATTTTTAACTAAGATAACTGTAGATAGTGATATACCAGCTCCTTCAGCAGGTAACATTCCATTCCAAGCTGGTACTTATATTACTGGTAGTAAGAGTGGTGCTTATGGAGTAATAGAAGGATCACCAAAGGGTCTTCTATCTTCTGGTAATAGAATTTATTGTAAGGTTCTTAATGGAGAGTTTGTTCAAGGAGAAACTATATTTGACGAGAAAGGAAATTCTCTGAGGATTGCTAGAGAGAATACTATATCCCATTTTGTAGTGGATCATAGAGGAAATAACTATGGTGCATTAGAGACCTTAATTGTAGATGGTGTATCATATGATACATCTGTTATAACTTCTACGGTAGATTCTGCAGATGGTTATGCTGCAGCGTCTATTAAAAATAGAGATGCATTATCCAATGTCTACTCATCACCTCCATCAGTAGCTGTTAAGACTACTTCTACTAGTTTTGTTGCTGGTAATGAAGCAATAGTACGTGCTGTATTGTTTAAGAATGTCGTACAAACATACACACCACAGAATGTTAAGTCTATGTGGGCCAGATTTGGTGTAGCACCTGTAGGAGCTTTAGCACCTAATCTATTCACTAGTGATGTTGAGTTGTTTAGAGAGAAGTATGTTAATAGTAGTAATATAACTGACTTTAGTTTTAGTGGTGTAGAGGGTAATCAGTATGTTGAGTGTACAGGTTTTGGTGGTGATGCATCGAAGAGTCTTGTACAGGGAGATTTGATCCAGTTCAGTGACGCAAACAACAACCTTATTCAGGCAATAGTACAACAGGCAACATCACCACAAGGAACTAAGAAATCAAGAATATACTTAGATTCTTTACTTCCTTCTACTATAAGTAGTACAACTGTACTAAGAGTAAGACCAAAGATTGCAAATGGATCCAAATCTACTCTAATATTCCCAACTGGTAGTAAGCAAATTAAGTCACTAGTTAAAAATGTTGATGATACTGCTATTAAGTACTATCAAAGAAAAGATTTTGTACTAGATTCATCTTCTACTGGTGGAACAGTAACATTTAAGGCACAGTTAGAATTTGGTACACAGAAATTTGTAGAGTTTAGAGAGACCAATTTTATTCTTACTGTTCTTAAGAAAGGAAATGCAACTGCTGTAGAAACTGGAGATATTGTATTCGTTCCATCTTCTGCTGTAGATGTTGCAACGTCTACTGATACTGCTAGTGGATTAACTGCTGGTAGCGTTAGTATAACACTTCCTACTAATTATTTTGGTGCTCTTTCAGGTGGTACTGCTTATCCAACACTTAAGCTTACAGCAACATTAGAGATTACTAAGTCTAGACCTAGGTTGAAGACAATTGTTAAAAACAAGCAGATTGTTATTACTCCAGAAGGAGACAGGGTTCTTCCTCTAAGAGGACAGGATATTAATGCAACTGAAATTAATGCAGTATCATATTCTGATGTTATTAAACTTAACTATGTTTATGAAGGTTCCACAACTGCACCTCCAAATGTAGATACTGCTGGTAATCTAATTAGCGGTACTGATGTAACTAGCAGATTCACATTTGATGATGGTCAACGTGATACTTTATATGATGTATCACGTATTGTTCTCAAACCTGGTTTTGATTTACCTAATGGTCAGTTATTAGCATCGTTTGATTACTTCGATCATTCACAAGGTGATTTCTGTGTGGTTGATTCTTATGTACATGAAGCAGGTGTTTCTGCTGATGATATTCCTACATTCAACTCATCTGTATATGGTATAACAAATCTCAGAGATGTTATTGACTTTAGACCAAAAGTTGATACTGAAGCTACCATCACTGGTTTCCAAGATAAGTCGATTTATACAGAGTCTTCTTTCAACGAGTTTACTGGTACTGGTGGTGTTGTTTCTAGTTGTCCAGCATCAGATTCAAATCTACCTTACACTATATCATTCTATCAGAATCAATATCTTGATAGAATTGATGGTATCTTCTTGACTAAGAAAGGTGAATTTATAGTTAAGGAAGGTAACTCTTCACTTAACCCATCAAGACCAGAGGGTATTGATGATGCTGTACCTTTAACTTATCTTTACATACCTGCATATACTACAACAAGTAATGATGTTCGTGTTATCCCTGTTGATAACAAGCGTTATACAATGCGTGATATCGGCAAGTTAGAGAAGCGTGTTGAAAGGTTAGAATACTATACACTTCTTAGTGTCCTTGAACAGCAAGCATTAAATATGCAGATCAAGGATGAGATAGGACTTGAAAGATTTAAGAGTGGATTCGTTGTAGATAACTTCGAGACTCATAAGGTAGGTAACCTTAAGTCTATTGATTATAGGTGTTCGATTGATACAAAACAATCTGTATTGAGAGCACAGTCTAAAGAAGACTCATTTGATCTTGTTGAGGTTAATACAAAAGAAGATGAAAGAGTAGTTTCTGGATATAGGAGATCTAGTGATATTATTACTCTTCCATATTCTAATCTATCGTTATTAGATAATAGCTTTGCTACAAAGACTATTAACCCAAACCCATTTGTTGTTATTCAATATGTTGGTGATGCATCCCTCAATACACCTGTAGATTCATGGTATGAGAATACTGATGCTCCTTTAATATCTGATAATAATACTTCACTCTATACTATATTCCTTGCTAAGGATAATGTACGTGATGCATACTCAAGCTTGTATAATTCTTATTCAGTAAACTGGGTTGGATCAAATCAGAACTTCTTTAATATTGGACCTCTTTCTGATATTAACTCAGATCAAGTATCATCTACAGTTAAGATTGCTAATGTAGCTAGTTCGTCTAATATCAGTCCACAGAATAATGAGACTGGTAAGGGTATTAATACTAAGGTAGTTGGTGAGACTGCTGTTGCTACATCATTACAACAATTTGCTAGATCTAAGGCAGTTAAGTTTACTGTCCGTAGAATGAAGCCTAATACAAAGATCTATCCTTTCATAGAGGGTAGGAGTGTTAGTAGATGGACTAATCCAGATCTAAGATTTACAGGAATCCCTGGTAATTCACTGTCAACATTTGGATCTGATATTATCACAGATGATGGTGGTAATGCTAGTGGTCTTATTATAATACCTAATGGTTATGCCCCAACACAAGGAACTACTTGGAATAACTATATCTACAATACAAGTTACGATACCACTTCTGAGCAGTTACAATTCACAACTGGTGAGAAAACAATTAGATTTACTTCGAGCTCTACAGATAGTAATAAAGACACTGTAGAAACATACACTGAAGTTAAATACTATCCTACTGGAATACTACCTGCTAATCCTGGTAGTATTGTTTCAACATTACCTGCATACCTTAAATCTAATGAAGGTAAGCAGATTGTTGATCTTGATACAAGTACACAGAAGAAACCAAGTCCATTAGCACAAACATTTAAGATAGAAGGATATGATGGTGGTGTATTTGTTACTAGTTTGTATCTTTTCTTTAATAAGAAGGCAACCAAGGTTCCAGTAAGAACTTATATTACTAATACAGTAAGTGGTAAGCCAGGAAGTTATATTGTTCCTGGTACAGAGAAGACTATTTCTCCTGAAACAAAGTTGAAGTTCTATGTATCACAAGAAACATCTCTTGAGGTTGGTGAAATTGTAACTGGACAAATATCAGGTGCTACTGGACCTATATTTAAAATATTTGATAGAACTGGTATTGAAGTATTAGCAGGAGCTGCAGATAAGATTCCAGTATCAGCAGATCAGGTATATACACTAGTTCTTTCTAATAACAATGGTAATGCTTTCCAAGCAGGGGAACAACTTATTGCTCCATCAATAACTCTAGCAAATAATACAAATAACACTTCAATATCTGTTAGTATTGCTAAGGATTCTGGATCAGTTGTTGATCTTAAGGTTATTAGTGCTGGATCTAATTATGATAGTGCAGCAATGACTATTGAGAGTCCACAGTTACCAGGTGGTACTACTGCAACTGGAACACTAGGAATATCTGGTGGTAAGTTATTTAATTCTGAAGTTTCTATATCTGGTTCTGGATATACAAGTTCTCCATCTATTGTTATTGCTGGAACTGGTTCTGGTAATGCTGGTGCTGCTGTAGAAGCAGTTGTAGATATTGATACACCTGCAGTTAGAATGGGTGTAGCGACTAATTTGGTAACTGATGTTGCTGGTAGTGTATCAACTGATTTTGAATTTGATTATCCTGTATATTTACAGAATGATACAGAGTATGCTTTTGTTATCGAAACCGATTCTACAGATTATGAAGTATGGGCTTCTGAAGTTGGAGAACCTGCAGGTTCAGGAACTGTTACAGTACAACCTGGATTGGGATCTGTTTATAGATCACAGAATGTAGATTCTTGGACAGAGAACCTTAAGGAAGATATTAAGTTCCAACTTAACAGAGCAGAGTTTGATATTTCTAGGACTGCTAGTGTTATGTTAACAAACGATAACATAGGTTATGAAACTATGGATGATAATTCCATACGTACAAGTGCTGAAGCAAGTAGTAGTGCAACTCTAGAAAGATTTAGAGGAAATAATAAGTATATTGAAGTTACACATAGAGATCACGGATTTGAAGATAGTGGTAAGTCATTTGCATTCTTCAAGGGTCTTAAAGAGACTGGTGGTATATCAGCATCTTCTATGAATACTACATTATTCACAGTTGAGAACTCTGGTATTGATTCATTTAATATTGTATCTACAACTAATGCAAGCTCTAATGCTATTGGTGGTGGATCAGGTGGATTAATTTCTCTTAATAAGAAATTTGAGAAATTGTATGCTGATATTGGTTATCTATCATTCCCACAAACAAAAATAGAATCATCTGTTAAAACAACTAACATAGTTTCTGCAGATAGTGGTCCTGTTAATTATGTTTCTTATTCTCAATCTAATTATGAGAAGACATTTATTAAACAAGAACATTTCTTTATAAACCAAAAGGTGTTAGCTTCTAGAATTAATGCATTAAGAAATGATATTACAAATTCTTTAGTTTATAAGTTAGATCTTTCATCTACTCAATCAACACTATCCCCTATTATCGATCTTAGAACTAGTTCTGTTAAGACTATATCTAATAGAATTGAGAATCCTACTGGAAGTGAGGGTAGATATGGTAGACAGAATCAAATTATAAAGCTTTATCCAATTGTTACATTTGCTATAACAGGTCATAGTGGTGCTGCTATAACAGTTCCTCAGGCTATCAATAGTACAACTGTAGCTGCTACATCAGAGGTTGCTGATATTGCTGGTGGTGCTGGTACTGTTATAGGTTGGGATAGTGGTACAAGTACAATGACTGTTCAGGTAACTAATGAAGGAACCTTTAAAGCAAGAGAAGTACTAACACTTGGAACTGATACATCTTTGAATTGTACAGTTACAGATGCTGGATCCAGTCTTAAAACACCTACATTTACTGTAGGTACAACTGTTAATCGATACAACGAACAGCAAACAACAACTTCAGATACTACTGATGATCTATATCTAGATAAGATTAGTGGTGTAGTTGTTGAATGGGATGCTAAGACTCAAGAACTAGTATTGTTTAATAATAAACAACCTATCAATGATGACTTTACTTCTAAAGTAACAGCACTTTCACCTTATGAAAGGAAGAAGGATCCAACAGATCAACAGAATGATATATTCAGGGTTACTGATCTACTTAGTTTTGTTGGTCAAGAAGCTAATACTGAAACTTGGTGGGAAGTAAAAACTGCAACATTACAAAATGGTGTGGGGTATGTTTCCGAAGATTCCTCTAAGAATACTTCTGGTGTTGCTAAGTATGTTACCAAGGAAATTGCTATAGAGAATCCAGGTACATCAATCGATGTTAAGCTTACTGCTAACTTAAGAAATATTGATGATATTAAAGTTCTTTATAAGATTAAAGAAGAATCAAGCGAAGTTAATTTTGATGATATTGAATGGAAGTTCTTTAATGAAGATGGTAAGGCTGATATTGAATTAGCTCCTACTCCAGAGAATGAAATATCTGGTCTCTTTGAAAAGCAAGATTCGTATCAAGAGATTCCATTTAGTATCTCTAACTTACCTGAGTTTACTTCCTTTGCAGTTAAGGTTGTTATGAATTCTGATAATCCAGCATACGTACCTAAACTACAAGATATAAGAGCAGTAGCATCCTTCTAATGGATATCCAAGTAGAAGGTGAAGACGGTCTTTATAGAGATTCGGAAACTGGTGCTATAATCAATAAAGATAGGAAAACATTTGAACAGATTAGGGCAGCAAGATCTCGATCAAAATATTCTGATATGGAATTGCAGATGGTAAAATCCGAACTCGCTGAGCTAAAATCGATGATTCATGCTATAATAAATAAGTAAGATCGATCACTTATCATGACCCAAACACCAAATGCTGCTCCTATGGAACCAGCACAGTTGAGAGAAGAGTTTACCAAGCAACTTTCTGATGCTAACGAGAAAATTTCTAAGGCAGAGACAGAACTTATTCGTCTTAGAGAGTATCGTACAAAGCTTCAAGGTGGACTAGAAACTCTTGGTATTTTAACTGGTGAGGTTAATGCTGAACCATTACCAACACCAGAAACGGAAACACCCGAAACACCTCCAACCGAATAACAAAGTTCCCCCTCGCTAAATAGTGAGGGGTTCTTTATATGTCAGATGGCTGCTATACCAATAAATTTAATTTGTGAGAAAGGAACCGACTTTAGTGCGACCTTTAATATTCAGAATGAAGCGAATACAACACCGTTAAATTTAACTGGTTATAGTGCTGTGGCGAAATTGAAACGAAGTTTTACTTCATCTACATCAACAGACTTTACAGTTGATTTTCCAGACAGATATAACGGACAATTATCAATAACCCTTCCTAATGCTACATCAACTACCTTAGAAGCTCGAAGGTATGTTTATGATATTCTTTTGACTGCACCTTCAGGTACTAAGTCAAGAGTTATTGAAGGAATAATAGAAGTAACACCTGGAGTTTCCTGATGCCTACCTATAATGTATCAGTACAATCTCAAAACTATAATATAGTTTCTGAGGCCAAGAAGAAATTTGCAGTTGGTGTAAATTATGATATACCTGCAAAGTATTTGCAGAATAATAATGAGGTTCTTGATGATTTCACTGCTCAGTTCGATGGAACGAGAACAGAATTTGATTTAACAGAAGGAGGCACTCCATACTTTCCAACAAATGAAGGACAGTTAATTGTTTCTATTAATGGATTACTTCAACATCCAGGAGTAGATTATACTGTTAGTGGGAGTAAGATAATATTCCCAACTCCACCTTCTGCTGGAGATAAGCTTTTCACTGTTGCTCAATCAACAACTGCAGATCTTACTAGAACAATTAATTTTGTTTATGGTAGTGGTTCTGTAGATATGAACACTGGAGAGAAAGGTGAACTACAGATAGATGTAACTGGAAGAATCCAGTCGTGGACACTAACTTCAGATGTAGTTGGTATTCTTATTATGGACGTACAGAAATGTACATTCAACGATTTTCCCAACTTCCAAACTATATGTGGTGGTGATAAACCACAGATTAATGGAAACTTGAAAGCATCTGGTGATGTTTTAACTAATTGGGATAAAGATTTAATAGCTGGGGATATGCTACGGTTCCGAGTTGATCAGGTAAATCAGATTAGGAGATTCATGTTATCTCTTAAAGTTTTCCTTTGATAAATAATCGAGGAGCGATTATTTTATAAATAAACGTAAGCAAGCAACACACAACGATTTTCGGAGACAAATTAAATGGCACTGCTAGTACCTAATATTGGCGAACTTGAGTCACTTCGTTATCTCGTTAACCAGAACAACTTCGTTTTGGATAGAGAGGATAATGCACCAAGGGATCTAATTCTTAAGCTTTACACTACTGACACCACCCCTGCTGAAGCAGACGTGCCTAGTGCGACAGCATACTATGAACCATACCAAGATGGTAATACAAACAAGTATGGTCAAACTGTAAATACAGGTTATCCTACATGTATAAACAATCGTACTGAATCACGTTACGATTATACTGGACAGTATGGTATTCTCCTAAATGGTGGGCAGTGGAAAATTAATCAAGATGCTACTGCTGGTGTTGTAACAACTGCTACTTATCCAGAACAGACTTTCACATTTGATGCTGCTGCTGGTAATGTCTACGGTTATTACATTGTAAGAGCAAACAATATGCCTCTTGCGATTCAAGGTGTTGCTGATGCTGCTTCAGGTGCTGCTGCTACTACTCTAACAAAGGGTGATAACTCAAACGTATGTATTGGAGTTATTGGTAACGACTATATCACACTTCCTAACGTAGCTTCTGTAATGGACAACATTACAATCGGTATGAGTATAGGCGGTAACACTGCTGTTCCTGCTGGTACAGTTATTGGTGGTATTGATCGTGCTCAAAGACGTATCTATCTTGTTGATTCCTCTAATGTTGCTGTTGCTCTAACTGATAACATTCAGGGTGCTACTGACCCAAGTATCACACTTGACTATACTTCAGTAACTGCTACTCAAGCTCATGGTTTACAACCAGGCGATGTTATTTACATTGCACGTGGTACTTCAAACACTACAACTACAGAGCAGACATATACAATCTTTAGTACACCTTCAACATCAACCTTCACCACAACTCCTGCATTGGATGGAACTGGTAACCTAACTCTTTACAGCAGCATAATGTTCGCTGAAAGATTTACAAATGGTCCATACCCTATTCAGAACAACGGTGACCAAATTAAGGTTACATTGAATATCAGCCTCGACTGATTATTAATACTATTAAGTATATCAGGATGGGGGTTGGAGATATTCCACCCCCTTCTTATTGTTTGTGTAAAGTATGAACGAATACACCTACGATTCTACTACAATTTCTCTATACTCTACCGAAAGTTACGGCGATGTTACTGTCCTTAACGTAACGGATGATTATGGATCGATAGGTGATGCTCCAACAAATTTAGAAGCAGAAAGTAATTTAAGTCAAGATAGTTATGGAGAAATCTCCATATCAGAAGATCATTATCCGTTTGGATCAGCAACTATATCTGGTGCAACACCAAAGGTAAGTTTCAGTCATGGTAATTTCGTTGCTGATGGAACTGCTTACCTCGCCTCTACCGCCGTAGAGGGCATCAGGAAGTTCTGGGTTGGTACTGGATCCCTATTTGAGATGGGCGGTGGTATGGAACGCAGCAGTGCGTTCTGGGTAGGTTCTGGTGGGCTTACTGTATCTGGTACTTGTGAAGTAACAACAACATTAGATTGGAACGAATTCTTATTCGTACCATTCACCACAGAAGACTTGGGAGCTGTCGATGCAGTCCCAAGTCTTTTGGATTTTGGAGATATTACATCTCCCAAGTCTGGAGGAGAAGAATCTTGGGGATTTGTATACAACACAGATGATGTAAGAGGTGCAACAGCATACTGTGAGTTTAATAGTGCACCTTGGGCAGAATTTAATACTTATAGCTTTACTACAGACAGAACAGGTTCTGGTGGTCTATTCGCTGCAAGTGGTCTCTCAGAGACTAAGACCTCTACAGAATTTGGAGATAAGACAACATTATTCAGTCTAACTGGTGGAGAGATATACTCCAAGACAAGTCGTGAGATCATGTCTGGTAATGCTTCATTTGGAAGTGCTGGTATTGAGAAGTTTGTACATGAGTTTAATGAAGAGTCAGGATTTACATTAGAGACGGAAGATAATGGATTAGTTTGGTATGGATTTAGTGAGACTGAAGATCTTGGTACAACAACCAAACCAGTTACTGCTGGTGAATATGATAATGGTGGAATTATATGGAATAACGTAGAGGCAAATACTGGAACCTATGAGTTCGTTGCTCTCTATGATATTCAAGGAGATGGTACTTACGCTAGGTACTGGGAAGGTGAAGGATCTATCCATATCACTGGTCAAGACTTTACAACCAATTCACCACATTGGACAGCATCTGGATCTTTATTCGGTACTGGTGGAGCTGCTGAGTGTAGAACTGATAGTGTAGTTGGAGGTGAAACAACTCTATTCAACTGGTCTGGTGCATACAGTAATCTTAAGTTCCAGTATCATTGGACAGGATCTGGTTCTTTACCTGTAACTGGTGGTGTAGCAATACTAAGAACATATGGATACGATGATACTGCTACGATTGGATACAGTACAGGTGATTGGGGATCAATAGAAGATAGTCCAGTTGACTCGGAGAATTGGGGTCTTGTTACTGAAGGATGGTTATCAGAGAACTGGTGGTACATCTGGCATGAGGGTGTTGCAACCTCAATGGGTGGACTTACTATCAGGACTGATCCTAAAGTTATTAATGATTCGACTCCAGAGAATTACTTTGATCCAACTAATCCAGGTCTTTCTGCTACCGAAGGTCATAACTTTGATACCTACTCATTCACTTGGGGTCATGGATTCGTACAGAGTGGTAACCTCTTCAGTATGGGAGGAGCTTCCGAGGCAGTTGGATATCAACCAGTTGAAGATATTGCACTGTTTACTTGGTCTGGTGCATATACTAATCTTCAAGCAACATTTAGAGAGATTGGATCTGGTGCTATATCCAGAATTGGTGGTGGAGCTGAAAGAGTCACCTTCGATTACAATGAATCATCTATCGTTCCATACTCAACAGATGATAACGGTCTGATAACTGATGCAGCAGTAGTAGTTGATCAAGGTAATGTTGCTGATATACAAGAGGGTGAAGATGATTATGGTTCTGTTCTTTACAGTTCTATTGCATATCCTCTAGTTGGATCATATAGCATCTCCAATCTACAGTTCTTTGGTGAGACTTATTCCTTCCAGAGAAGATACATTGCGGATCCTGTATCTATATTCACTGCTCTTGGTGCTGTAGAGAGTAAGAGTACTACTGAGATTGGTGAAGATACTTCATTAGGAGATCTTAGTGGTGCTGCTACTGAATATGTTATCTTTAGAGAGATTGGATCTGGTTCTATATCCAGAATTGGTGGTGGAGTTGAGAAAGTTGTATTTGATTATAGTGATAGTACAGTTGTACCATTTAGTAGTGAAGATAGTGGTCTTGTAATAGATGCTGCTACTACTGATGTTGATCTTGGTGATGTTACAGAAGTTCAGTATGGTGGTGAAGAGAATTATGGTTTAGTTACTTACACTTCTACTGCTAATTCTGCACAGGGAACATTCACCTTCAGTCTCACAAGAGAATTGTGGACTCAGGCACAGATTGATGAACTTAATCCAGAATATACTACCAAACCATATGGTACATTCCCACAGGTAGGGGATGAGAAGACACAAGAAGAAGCAGGCCATCTTCGATTCATTCCTGTCTGGGGTCAAACTGGTTCTGGATCTCTATTCTCAGTTGGTGGTGCTTCTGAATGTGTAACTGTAGAACCAAATACAACTGGTATATTCCAGATAGTTGGTGGGGATTACTACATCGGTAGTATGGTTGTAACTGCTTCCTTCCGTGAAGTTGGTTCTGGTGCTATGTCTAGAGTCGGTGGAGCTGCTGAGTCAGTAACATTCGATTATAACGAGTCTTCTATTGTTACCTTTACTAGTGAGGATGTAGGATTAGTAACAGATGCTACAAATTATCAAACTGATCATTTTGATGATGGTAGTGTAGCACTTCCACAAGAAGCAGAGAATGATTATGGTTCAGTAATCTATGGTGAGACAGTATATCCTGTTACAGGTCTAATTGATCTTTACACAGCACCTGAATGGATTGGTAATACTTATAGATTTGTTTGGAGAGCACCTGCTGGTGGTGGTAGTATACCAACTGTGGGTGGTGCTGCTGAATGTGTATCTACAACAGAGTTTGGAGATTCTACAACACTATTCGATATCTACACTTCACCTGCAGGTATCGGTAACACCTATAGCTTCTGCTGGAATTACACTGGTTATGCATCAGTACCAACTATCGGTGGTGCAGCTGAGTCTATAACATATGATTACAATGAGAATTCTATCGTTGTATTCACTACTGATGATAGTGGTCTTATAACAGATGCTGCTACTGTCTTTGATAATAGAACAGATATTACTGCACCTCAGTCTGGTGGTGAAGAGGATTATGGTTGGGTATTCTGGACTAGCACAGTCCTCCCACTTACAGGAACACTTCAGACATCTGGTACTTCTCCAAGTGCTGTTGTATTCAGAGATCCTACACAAGGTGGATCACTATTCAGTGCTGGTGGAGCTAGTGAATGTGTTAGCACGACAGAACTTGGTGATGCTACAACACTATTTGATATCTACACTGCACCAGCATACATTGGTAACACCTACAGCTTTGTATGGAACGCACCTCCAGGTACAGGTGGATTATTCAGTCTTAATGGAGTTGCAGAATCTATATCATGGGCATACAACGAATCATCAACTATTCCATATGGAACAGAAGATAATGGATTAATAGTTGATTCTGTAACTGTAGTTGATGACTATGGTTCTGTAGTAGAACCTCAGTATGGTGGAGAGTATGATCAGGGACAGATTATATTCACATCTACTGCTACTCCATTCGGATCACTTAACCTAAGTCTAACAAGAGCAAGATGGACTCAGGCAGAGATTGATGAATTACCACTCACCTATGAGACGAAACCTTATGGTACATTCCCATCTGCAGGAGATGAGAAGACACAAGAAGAATCTGGTGATGTTAGATTCATTCCTATCTGGGGTCAGATTGGTGAAGGTTCTCTATACTCAATAGGTGGTGCTGCTGAGTGTGTTGGTTATCAACCTACTGAAGATACAGCACTATTTGATATCTTTACTGCACCTCAGTTTATTGGTCAAACTTACAGATATGCATGGAGTTACGTTGGTTACTATAACTTACCTACCATTGGTGGTGCTGCTGAATCGGTAACCTTCGATTACAACGAGTCTTCCATTAATGTATTCTCTGTTGATGATGAAGGTAACATCGTTGATAATGCAACAGTATTTGGTGAGTATGGCGACCTTAACATCCAACAAGGTGAAGAGGATTATGGTTTAACTGTACATACATCTACAGTATATCCTCTAACAGGAACACTTCAGACATCAGGTATTGGTGCAGATTCTGTTGTATTCAGAGATCCTACTACTGGTGGTTCTTTATTCAGTGCTGGTGGATCTGTAGAGAGTAAGACTTCTACTGAGTTTGGTGAGGATACATCACTTGGAGATCTTAGTGGTACTGGTATTCTATCCAGAACTAAGGATTGGGTTGGATCTGGATCACTATTTACTGCTCTTGGTGCTGCTGAGTCTGTAACATTCGATTATAACGAATCTTCTATCGTCACAGTTGGAAGTGATGATTATGGATTAATAACAGATGCTGCTACTACCAATATTGATCAGGGTGGTGTTGCTGATATTCAAGAAGGTGAGGATGATCACGGTTCAATAATTTACACTGAGACTGTATATCCTGTAACTGGATTAGTAACTCTCACTACTGCACCTCAGTTTATTAATAATACTTACAGCTTCTGCTGGAACTTTGTATCAGATTCTGGATCCCTATTCACTGCTGGTGGTTCTGCTGAATCTGCAACTGTTGATTGGGAGTCAACAGGTCTCTTTGATATCTTTACAGCACCTGCATACATCGGCAATACTTATAGCTTTGTATGGAATGCACCTCCAGGTACAGGTGGATTATTCAGTATAGTTGATGCTGCTGAGTGTGTTACATGGAACTATGCTCCTGGTCCAGTTATCCCATTCAGTACTATTGATTGGGGTGCAGTAACAGATCTAACACATCCAACTAATGATGTAATAAGTTACGGTGACTTTGGATTATTTGATGAAGATACAGAAGATTACGGATTTGTAATTTACACATCTGATATTATATCCAACTCTGGAACATATACTCTAAGTCTAACAAGAGCAAGATGGACTCAGGAAGAAATTGATGAACTCAACCCAGATTATCTAACTGAACCATATGGTACGTTCCCACAAGTAGGGGATGAGAAGACACAAGAAGAATCTGGTGATATTAAGTACGAACCATCTTACGCACATGAAGGTAGTGGTTCTATCTTTACTATTGGTGGTGCTTCTGAGTCTGTTGTTTATCAACCTACCGAGGATACTGTACTATTCACTGCATTCACAACACCTCAATTTATTGGTAATACTTATAGGTTCTGTTGGAATGCACCATTCGTTGAGGGTGGATTGTTTGGTATTGGTGGATGCGTAGAAGCTAGAACTTACAATTATAATGACTCTGCTAGTGTATCCTTCTCTAGTGCTGATTATGGATTAGTAACTGATGCAACACATCCAACTAATGATGCTATTAATTATGGATCTATATCTGATCCTACCAGTGATGGTGAAGAAGATTACGAATCTATAATCTACAGTCAGGCAGTTGATGCTACTGCTGGTACTTACACATATAGTGGTGCTGTTACTCAGTCATTCAGTAAGGGTCTATACACTGGTGTTGGATCTCTATTCTCTACAGGTGGTGCTGGTGAATGTGTATCTACTACTGAGTTTGGTGAGGATACATCACTTGGAGATCTTGGTGGTGCTGGTTCACAATCAAGTACTGTTGTTGAGATTGGATCTGGATCAATATTCAGAGCTGGTGGTGCTGCCGAGTGTAGGACATATGATTATGATCAGAATGCTATCGTTGTATTCACATCAACTGATCATGGTCTAGTAGTAGACAGTGTAGTCACATCAGATGATCAGGGTAGTGTTGATACTATTCAGTCTGGTGGTGAATACGATTACGGATCTGTACTTTACAGTGCTGATGCAATACCAGTAACAGGTACTTATGTTGTTGATGGTTCTGTATCTACTGCATTCACATTTGGTAACTTCACTGGTTCTGGATCACTATTCACTGCTGGTGGATCTGCTGAATCTTCAACATACTCACCTGAGAATGATACCTGTCTATATGATATCTTTACTGCTCCGCAGTTTATTGGTAACACATACAGCTTCGTATGGAATGCACCTCATGGATCAGGTGGATTGTTTAGTGTTGGTGGATGTGTTGAAGTTAGAACATACGCTTACAATGAATCTGCTAGTCAGGCATTTAGCACTGAGGATAACGGTCTCATATCTGATGCTGTTACAACAACTGATGATCATGGTGACTTTGGATATGTTGGTGACGACACCGAGGATCATGGTCAGGTATGGTTGGGTGCTACCAATGGTGCTGCTGCAAATGGATTCCTTACCTTCGGTGGTGAAGTATTCGAGATCTACAAACCTTCATATACACACTTTGGTGAAGGTTCATTATTCACTGCTCTTGGTGCTGCAGAATCCTTTACCACAACAGAGTTTGGAGAGGACACATCACTTGGTGATCTAAGTGGTACTCATTCTATAGCAAGAACATTCAGTGAGGTTGGAATTGGTTCTATCTTTACTGTTGTTGGTGGTGCTGAGTCTAGAACTTACAACTATGATATCAATCTCCTCCATATCGTATCTCCATCTGATAATGGTTTAATAACAGATAGTGTTACTGTTGTTGATGATCAAGGTACGGTTCATCCACCTCAAGATGGCGGTGAAGTAGATAATGGAATTATTTGGCTCGGTCTTGGAAGTCTATTATGGAGAGCTGATGATAATGTAGCTGCTTCTGGAGAAATTCATCTTGGTCTAATAAGTGATACCGTTGGTATTGCTAGAACATTTGGACACATTGCTTCTGGATCACTATTTGCTACTGGTGGTGCAGCAGAGGTTGTTGCATACGACTACGAAGATACAACTCTATATGATATCTTCACTGCACCTCAGTTTATTGGTAACACCTATAGCTTCAGTTGGCAGTACTATGGATCTGGTAACATCAATTCTCTTGGTGGTGCTGCTGAATCTAGAACATGGCATTACAGCGATACCTTACCATCTGAACTTGTTGTTGATGATGAAGGTAATGTCGTTGATGCTACAACAGTATTTGCTGATTACGGTGACCTTGGTGTTAAATGGGGTGGTGAAGAAGACTACGGTTCCAACAACACACTTGCACATCCTGGTCTCGCTGCATCTGGTACTTACACAATTAGTGGTGTTGCAAATACTCCATTCGTCTGGAGAGAAGGATGTGAGGGTGGTACATATCTAGTTTCTGGTGAAGGAATAGAAAGACCTACAACAGCTCTAACTGGTGAAGGTACTGCATACATTTACACTGCACCTCAGTTTGTTGGTAACACATATGCATTCACTTGGGGTCATGGATTTGTACAGTCTGGATCTCTATTCAGTGCTGGAGGTGCAGCTGAGTCTACCACAACTAACCCACCAGAGGATACGTTACTCTACACAGTTGCTGGTACTAGAATATCAGAACGTCAGACATTTGCTGAGTCTGGATCTGGATCTATCACTCTATCTGGTGCTGCAGTTGAAAGGCAGACAGATGAGTGGATTGGTTCTGGTAATGTTACCTTCTCTGGTGCAGGTGCAGAGAGTAAGTCGTTTGCTAACTTTGATGGATCTGGATCTCTATTCACTGCTGGTGGAGCAGTTGAAATGGTTGCTGTCCTTGAAGGTGGAATTGGTCTTTGGACTTACAGTGGTTCTGGTATTGAGAAGCATACAGAGAGATATATTGGTTCTGGATCTGCAACTGTATCTGGTGAAGCTATTGTTAGCATTGCTAGAGCACCTTACATTGGATCTGGTTCTATTACTCTATCTGGTACTAAGGCAGAAAGCTTTACTCCAGCACCTGAGATTGGAACTGGTTCTATCTTTACTATTGGTGGTGCTTCTGAGTCTGCGACTGTTGATTACGAATCAACATATCTCTTTAACCTTGTTGGTGATACTCATTACGTCTTCTCACTTAGAGTTATTGGTTCTGGTTCACTATTCACTTCTAGTGGTGCTGCTGAATCTACAACTACTAATCCTCCAGAAGATACTGCACTATTCGCAGTTGGTGGTACTAAGGCAGAAAGCTTTACTCATGCAACTCACGTTGGATCTGGATCCATCACTCTATCTGGTGCTGGTTCTGAGAATTACACTGGTGCATGTACTGGTTCTGGTACTGCAACTATCACTGGTGAAGCAGATCTCATCTACCGTGTTAGGTACTTTGGTTCTGGTTCATTATTCACTGCTGGTGGTGCAGCTGAATCTGTTACAACCAATCCACCTGAGAGTACTTCTCTTCATCAGATTGGTGGTACTAGAGTTGAGAAAGCAGTATTCAGAGAGATTGGATCTGGATCTGTTACTCTATCAGGAACTGCTAGTACCCGTTACATTCCACATATCACTGGTAGTGGTACTTACACAGTTGGTGGTGCATGTACATTCAAGGTTCGTTACATCCTCACTGGTTCTGGTAATGTCTTTACTGCTGGTGGTGCAGCAGAGGCAGTTGGTACTAATCCTCCAGAGGATATTGCACTATTTGTTTGGTCTGGTATTAGTGAGAATCAATGGTCACCTTCTTGGGTTGGTCAAGGTTCTTACTTCACATCTGGAGAAATCCCAGAACCACTTATCACGAAGCACTGGACTGCATCTGGTTCACTGTTCTCGGTTGGTGGTGCTGCAGAAAGCTTCTCTGCAAATATCGATGGTATTGGTCTATACGAAATCAGTGGTTCTGGATCACAAAGAAGTACAGTATCAGAAGTTGGTTCTGGATCTCTTTGGACAGCAAGTGGAGCATCCGAATCTATCGGAACAAATCCTCCAGAAAGCACAGTACTATACACATATGTTGGTGCTGGTATCGAGAAACATACAGAGAGATGGATCGGTTCTGGATCCACAACATTCTCTGGTGCAGTTTCGGATATTCAAAGAACATTTGCAGAGTCTGGATCTGGTTCAATTATCATATCTGGATCAGCACTCGAAAGACAGACAGACGATTGGGTTGGATCTGGATCACTATTTACTGCTGGTGGTTCTGCAGAATCTACAACTACAAATCCTCCAGAGAATACAGTTCTTTATACTTGGACAGGTGCTGGTACAGAGAAGCATACAGAGAACTGGGTTGGTTCTGGATCTGCAACTGTATCTGGTGCAGTCTCCGATGTTCAAAGAACATTTGTAGAGACAGGATCTGGATCTCTATTTACAGCTCTTGGTGCAGCAGAATCTATCTCCACAAGCGAGATCAGTACTGGAATATTTACAGTCAGTGGCGATGGTGCACCATCCACAACAAGACCATTTATCGGATCTGGTTCTATTACCATTTCTGGTACGAAAGCAGAAAGCTTTACACCAGCTCCAGAAGTCGGTACTGGTACTGCTACCTTCAGTGGAGAAGCATTTATCAGATGGATCCCAAGTTGGATTGGTTCTGGTACAGCAACAATATATGGTCAAGTCACAGATATTCAGATTACGAAACACTGGACTGGATCTGGATCCCTATTCACAGCAGGTGGTTCCGCAGAATCGATTACCACAAATCCTCCAGAGGATACGTTACTCTACACAGTTGCAGGTAATGTTACTGAATCTACAACAACAGCTACTATTCCTGGATCTGGTACTGCTACCTTCAGTGGTGAATCTAGAACTATATTCACACCTAACAATATTGGTTCTGGTTCAATATATGTTGCTGGTAATCTTGATGAGAGACAGACAGATCATTATCATGGATCTGGTACTGCAACCATTAGTGGTGATTCTGATGACACACGTGCAAGAGCATTTGAAGGATCTGGATCTCTATTCACTGCATCTGGAGCTGCTGAATCTGCAACTGTTGATTACGAAGATACAACTCTATATGATATCTTCGGTCATGGTGCAGAAGCCTTTGTACGTAAGGGATATGTCGGATCTGGTTCCTTTAGTGATATCACTGGAGAAGTTACCGATGTTAAGCTTACACATGCTGATCCAGCAGGTGATGTTGACTACGTTGTATCTGGTGAAGTTACAGATATCAAACGTACCTTCGGATATATTGCACCTTACGGAACACTATTTGCCTTCAGTGGAGGAGTTGAATCTGCCACTGTTGACTACGAAAACATTCTTCTTACAACAATTGGTGGTAGTGCTGATGATAAATTCGTCAGAGCTGCATACATTGGAGAGGGAACAATTACTCTCAGTGGAGAGTCTCTCAATGAGCTCAGAACATTCGAGCCACCATTTATGTTCGCAACGATAATATAACTGAAGATTTTACTTCTATAAATAAAAGAAGCATAAATTCGAGGGAAAACTATGACTAAGCAGGTACAGTTGAGACGAGGTACTACAGTACAACAGTCAACATTTACTGGAGCTCTTGGAGAATTGACCGTAGATACTACGAAAATGACCCTTGTTCTCCATGACGGAGCAACTGCAGGGGGCATAGAATTTGCTCGAAGAGACGATGTTACTGCAGAAGTAACAACAAGTATGGGCATGATGGCCGCCCTTGGTTGGTAAACCAAAACCCATCAACATTAGATTTCATATAAAATGATCTGCACTGAATTGATAACCACTCATAAACATTTAAAAGGGGATTAAAAGAAAATGGCAAAAACCTTGCTCTTTGATTATACGTTTGACGCATCAGCAAGAACAGTTACTTTGCATGGTAATAAGCACCAGCGAAGAATGTTGTTGATAACTAACACAACGGATAACCAAATTATCTATAACTTTGCTGACACTACCAGAACTGGTACGTTTAGCTACGACTCAGATACTGAACATACAACAATCACATTGCTGTATGATACGACAGGAATGTCTGATTCAGACACACTCCAAATTCTTGAGGAAGATGATTCCGTCAAGATGGAACCGTCTGAAACATTCGTTGACGCTGTATCGAAGTTCAGAGTATCAAATCCAGAGAACTTGGTTGATACCGACTTTGAGTACGGACCACAAGCTTCTAAGTGGGAAACGATTCAGACGATTAATAACATTCCATCGTTCTTTGCGTCTACTTCAGATACTACTATCCCCTTTATATCTAAAGTAGAAGCTGTTAAAGGTAACGAGCTTATTACAGTTACTACAAGTTTCGACCACAACCTTACAAGTGGTGTTCCTATAACAGTTACAGGTCTTGCATCTGTTACTGCAGAAGGTACATATATCATTCAGGCTGTACCTACATCTACAACCTTTACTTACAAAGCAAGATCAGCTCAACCAGCAACTAGAGAACTACAGGGTGTTTATACATCTATTATTCCAGGTAAGTTCTTCCAAGGTTCTCAGATCAGTCTAGACCAATCAATTGGTATTGTGTCTGACCTTTACAACTACAAGGTTACTGTTTCTGCAATTTCAAGACTTGTAGTTACAGCCGAACCAGCTCAGGAATGGATACCTGGAATTGTAATTGCAGGAAATACTAGTGCTGCTCAAGGTACTATTCTTCGTGTAGAAGGAACTAGTTTATATGTTTCTGCTATCTCTGGTGCATTCGTAGACGGAGAAACAATTACAGGTACTGGTATTGATACTATAGGTGGATCATCACAACTTACTATAGAAGCTAGTGGTGGTGTTAATGCAGAGGGTAACAAATATCTTATTGATACTACAGGTGATGGTGCTGGACAACTCTATCCAGCTATCCCAATGACAAGAAAGGGTATCTATACCTTTGATCAGTCTGATATTACTAACAATTCACACCAACTAAGATTCTCGACAACTGCTGATGGTACTCACGGTGGTGGTAGTGCTTATGACACATATGTTTATGAGCATGGAACTCCTGGTACTGCTGGAGCATACACAAGAATCTACGTTAACAACGCTACTCCTGAGAACCTCTTCTACTACTGTAGTGCCCATGCTAACATGGCTGGTAATGCAGGTGCAACTGTAACAGACATTGACGTTACTGACGTATCATATAACCCAATTACAGGTGATATGGTATTGACCATTGGTTCACATACTTTACTAGCTGGTCAAAACATTAAGCTCAAGACAGAATCTATTAAACTGACTTGTGATTATAAGGGAGACGGAAACTCAACCGTTAAATCATATCCTCGTGCTTCTGGTGCTGCTACCTCTAATGGTGCTGACTATGTTTATAACCAAGCAATTCCAATTATTTCTAAGACTGCAACAACGATTACAGTTAATGTAAACGGTGGACAAGGTCCTGTTACGGATACTTCTGTTCACGTACACAGTGGTGGAACAGCAACTGGTGCTGTTATTGCTGGAGTTAATGCTGGAATAGCATTACTTGCTCCTACAACAAACTCTAAGGTTTATCTAACCACAGTTTCTGAGCACGGATTTGCTGATAACACAAACTTCTACTTCATTAACACTGTATCTCCTAAGATACTTGAAGTTCAGAGTCCTACTTCTACTGCTCCTGATGGTCAGGATTACGTTGATACAGAGCAGAGTGCTACAGTCAACAGAGATGTTGATATGACGCAGATTGATCCGTATGATTACGAATCAACATATACTCTATCATTTGACGAAGCACATGTAGATTACGCTAATAATGTAGTATCATTTGATAGTAACCATGATCTCCAAAACGGATATTCTGTACTTTACTATCCGCCCCCAGGAGCACGTCCAATCGGTTCTATGCGTAGGATGCAAGTATATTGGATTGAAAGAGTTAGTTCGACTGAGATTGCTTTCCACCATTCTCAGAGAAGAAACTATGGTCGTGTTAACTTAAGTAATTCTTATAGTGGAACATGGGATGGTAACTGGTCATATGGTAAGCATAAGATTGGATTATGCTATACATGTTACAGAGAATATAAAGGTTGGCATGAATGGAATACAAGAATCTACACTTACTACTGGCAGTGGGGTTCAACTTATTCAGGACATGACTTCCAGACAATCGATGGTAGTTATGGAATAGGTAGGCAGAACTGGGAGTTGACAGCGTTCTTCTCTACATCAAGGCCAGAGCGTGGTGGATATGGAACACAGCATTATTACTATTGCTGGCCATGGAGACATGCATTTGGAACTTATTGGAAGACTTATGGATATCATCTATCAGGTCTACCAAAAGGTACAAGTGAGCGTTGGCAAGGTACTTACGACTTCATCACAGATGACAAAAACTATGGTGTAAACACCTCAAATAATGGTGGATACAGTTATGGTTATACCATTGGTGGTGCATGGGGTTCTGGTGGTAGTAAGAGTTACTGGACATCAAGCTTCTATGCTAATGGATGGTCTGGTGGTAACTACATGAATATACGTGGTCAAGGTCACTATTGGTGGTATTATCAGGGATGGTATTCTCAGAGTATTAACCAATACTTCAGAAGTATTGGTGAAGATGGTGGACATACTATGTTCTGGATGCTTCTTAAGAGAAACCAATCAACTAATGATAGTTTCTACCATGCAAACCACGGATTCACAAATAACCAATCCATGACTTTGAGTATGCCACAAGGTGGTGAAATTCATTACTACTATGATTGGCATGGTAATAGAACTACTACTAGTAGTGGTACATGGTACATTGATAGAATCGATAATAACAGATTCAGAATCAAGTCAAGTACAGGTGCTGAGCCATTAAGATTGGCTGGTGCAAATGGACAAGTTAGATTCACTGCTGTTCTTGATAACCCATTAAAGAACTCCATTTATATTGCAACTAACCAGTTCTCTAACAACGAAGTTGTTAAGTACACAGCTACTAGTGCTATTGGTGGATTAACAAGTGGTAACTCTTACTACATTAAGACTATCAGTGGAGACAGATTCGTATTAACGAATTCTCCTGGTGGTAGTGATATTACGTTAAGTAGCCAAGGATCTGGTATTCAAGAGTTTGAGAACACAACTGCTGACTTCGGTGTTGTTGATGGTTCTTACACTACTGTTAAGGCAATCTCCGAGACAGAACTTGAAGTTTCAATTCCATTCAAAGTTCCACCTTCTGTAAAACAGTTTGATGGTTCTAGTGCTGACGTTGATACTACAGGAAACTGGATCAACATTAACAACCACTACTATGCTACTGGTACTAGAGTTATCTACGATAACAATGGTAACAGCACTATCGCTGGTTTGACTCACAATAAGGACTACTATGTGGTTGTTATTGATAACGCTCACTTCAAGCTTACTGAGTCACTAGCAGACGCACTTGCTGGAACTAACATTGTAGACATCACAGGAACATCTTCTGGATTCCACCAGTTGATCTCTGCTGCACTATCTGGTGAAGTTGGAGGAACAGGTACAGTTGCTGTTACAAGTGGAATAAGAAGAGTCACAGGTACTAATGCTGCCTTCCAGAGATTCTTCAAGATTGGTGATACAATCAAGGTCGTTAACACAACAGGTGGTTCACCTGGTGTTATTGAAGGGCATACAATTACTGCTATTACTGATGATGACAACTTAATCGTTGATTCTCCTTGGACATTCACTCAGGCTGGTACTAACTACATGATTCCTTCTTACATCTATGTAAGACCTGATGGATTCTACCTACACAGACCATTTGACGGTGGTATGGAGATCGGTACTTCTAAGTCACCTAACTCTAGAATCTCTAGACAGACTCGTAAGTACTTCCGTTATCAGTCAGGTAAAGGTATTCAGACCTCACTTGCTATTAACTTCACACCACAGATTCCAATTACAAACTTAACATTTGCGACATCTGGTAGTACACAAGTTCAGTCATGTTCAGGTACAATTGATACAACTGTTCTAACAGTTGCTGATAGTTCAGTACTTGTTGTTAACATGCCTGTATCTGGTACTGGTGTTGGTACTGATAGTTTTGGCGAACCAGTCAAAATTTCTGAGGTTGTTGATGGTACAACAATTAGACTTAGTGCATTCTTAACTGAAACAATTAGTGGTGAGTCAATTACATTCGATCCAGTTATTACTGCAGAATGTACAACAAACAAACCACACCAGTTAAGTGCTGGACTTAACATTAAGATCATTGATTGTGATACTCCAGAATATAACACTGGTACTAGGGCAACTAACGTATTAGCAGTTAATGATGAATTTAAGTTCACATACTTACTGAAAGAAACTCCTTCACAGTCTGTTGGTGCTGGATTCCCAACACTAGCTGTTCTATCTTGGAACGACTGTGCTGTACGTGCTGGTATGTTTGATGATCAGAACGGATTCTTCTATGAAATGGATGGTTCAACAATCAACTGTTGCCGTAGAAGTTCAGTGAAACAGCTTCCAGGAACTGTTAGTGTAACCAAAGGTTCACAGATCGTTACTGGTACTGATACTAAGTTCACAACACAGTTACTTCCGAAGGACATGGTTGTTATTCGTGGTATGAGTTACAAGGTCGTTAAGGTCTCTAACAATACTCAGATAACAATTCAACCATCATATCGTGGTACATCTAATGAAGATGTTATCATGACGAAGACAGTTGATACCAAGGTTGCGAGAGCAAATTGGAACCTAGACACTGGAGATGGACTTGGTAAGTCTGCTTACATCTTGGATACTTCTAAGATCCAGATGTGCTACATGGATTACTCTTGGTATGGTGCTGGTAAGATCCGCTTTGGATTTAAAGATCAGCATGGACATGTTAAGTACTTCCATGAGTTCAAGCACAACAACATCCTAACTGAATCTTACTTCCGTTCAGGTAACCTACCTGCTCGTTACGAGATTGAGAACGGTGATAATCCTGATTACGTAGGAACTCTGTTCCACTGGGGTACATCTGTTATCATGGATGGTACATTCCAGAATGACGAAGCATATCTATTCACTGCTTCTGGTATTACTCACAAGTATACCAACAGTTCTGCTAACGCTGCTCAGTGTAATAACAACTCCGCTATCGTTGAAGAAAGAGTTAACTGGTACTACAGAAGATACTTTATCAGAATCCCATTTGATAATGGATCCTATGGTTCTATTCTAACGATTAACACTAACATCTACGAATCTTCTGTTGCTAACGGATACTTCGCTGATGGTAGAGTGATCGATACTAGATCATATCAGTCAGGATCTACTTACTACGTATACATCAAGTATACCGAAGGTACATCTGACTACTTCCCAAGAAACTACTACTCACAAATTAACGGTAACTTAGGTAACCCTGCTGTTCCTAACAGCACTACCTTCTCTGTTGGTGCTCCATCAGGTAACGAGAACTTGATTCCTGTTGATATGCCTCTAATTTCAATTAGATTGGCTCCATCAGTTGACTCCTCGATTACTGGAGCATTAGGAGACAGAGAGATTATCAACCGAATGCAACTTAAGCTTGACTCTGTTGGTATCTTGACTACTCACGAGACAGAAATTAGTCTAAGACTGAATCCTTCCTTGAGTACAGACACCTTCGAGAATGTTGAAAACCCATCACTATGTCAGTTGGTTAGACATGGTTCTGCTGATACATTAGCATCTGGTTCAACGATTCTATCGTTCAGAGCATCTGGATCAGGACAAGGACAAACCGCATCAACTAACTTCGACCTATCGAAGATTAGTGCGTTGGGCAACTCAATCTTAGGTGGTGACGGTATCTATCCAAATGGACCTGACCTTCTAACAGTTGTAGGAAACATAGTTGACTCTTCTGGAGTTTCACTAAATAACCCTTACTCAATATCTGCTAGAATTACATGGCAGGAATCACAAGCATAATCTATAAGGAGATACTAAAATGAGTTACACATCAAGAGGACTAGACGGACAGGGTGTTGCTGGCACCCTGGAAAGTCTAGAAACAGCACTCAAAGACATGACCCCTGCAAGGTGGGAATGGCACGTTGAGGAAGACGATGCTACTAGAGTAGCAGACGAAGCTTATTGGAACAAAGTTGAAAATGAGTGGATTGCATTTAAACTAAATTGTGGAGATCTTAATTTCCCAGCTATGAAGGTTGGTCTAGACTTGTATAACAAGTATGCACCACCTAAGCATCATTTAGATTGGGGTGGAATCACAGGAGAATAAACAGAATAAAAAAAAGGAGGGGATAAAACCCCTCCTTTTTATTTGATTACTCCTACAAGAGAGTATCGTATATTTTTCTCTTTATCAGCATCGTATGATATACTATGCCATCTATTACCTCTGTACATAGAGCACATATTTCTCTCTACTTTAATAAATTTATACCTTTCAAATCTAGGTAATGGTTCATCTGAAGAGTCTCCCTCATAGTATACCCAATCGGATATATCAGTTCCTTCTATAAGATTTTTACTCCAATACTTTTTACTTTCCACATTCCACTCAAACTTCTTACGATATTCATCACAAGCTAGTTTTGATTTTGAAAGTTGCAATGAATTGTAGAATTTCTTTCCATCACTGGTTACAAATCTCAAAAAAGATGTACCAGTATTATCATTCTGAGTAAGATACATGTTACATGCTATTGAGAATGGATCTATATGAGGAAGCCAGTTGTTTTGACAAGCTTTCATTCCAGGGTAACATGTATTTGTATAGTAATTAAATTGAACTTGATTTCTTTCGTACTTATGCAACCCAGTTGATTTCCCTAACTCATAAATCTCATCACATAATCTTCTTGCTAATTTTGATTCCAATGGCTGTTGAAATCCAGGAGCATTACTAGCCATGTAGGTAAATTTATCTTTCATTATACTTTCTGTTTTATCCTCAGAAGGTATATGTTTTAAGAATTCTATAACATGATCTGGTCTTTTAAAAAAGTTTCTAATAGTAACATATTTCAATCCAGACTCTTCATCTTTATTACTTTCTATTTTTAGCTTTTCATTAAGCTCAAATACCTCATCTAATTCTCTACTTGTATATCGATTAAATTTAGATATATCTAACTTATCTTTAGTGTAATCTCTCATAGTCAATAGTCACTATCCCATTGTTGTGCTTGCTGTACTCCTGGTAATTGTTCCTGTTCTTCTAATTGGTTTTTTGCCTCTGGATCACCTTGTTGTTGACCTTGAGCAATAAGTATATTGGTATTGAAGACATATCTTTCAGAATCTTCTTTACCATTATAGTCATGAGTCATCCACTTACCAGATTTAAAAATAACCATTCTATTTTTCTTTGCTTCTATAAATCTAACTTTATCGTAGAATTTTGTATCTTCGTATGGTTTATATGTTTCTAGTTCTGGTTGGACTGTTACGAAAACATTCAAATAATCTTTGATAGTAGCTGCTGTTTCTTTATCATCAATCTTTGTAAGATCTTCTACATTTTTAAATCTTTGATCTTCAAATATAAGATCATAAAAAGATATACCATTTTCAGGATCTATATTATCACCCAAGAATACATCACATGCATACTCAAAATCCAATACAGGAGTTGGCCAGCTTGCACGTTTGTGTATGGTCATATTATCATGTTGCAGATTGCAAGTTACCAATCCATTCCTAGATAGTTGACTCATATACTCTGGGTCTTTCAAGTATTGGTTAACTTGATGTGGAACAAATTCTGCTTCTATTAGTAGTTTGTAAAGCTCTTGAAACCATACATCAAAGTATTGGTTTGGAAGTAATTGTGTTATACCATTAGGAGTTTTGAATTCAGGTTTATCATCTTGATGATGCATGAGTCTTTTAATTTCGTCAGTAGCATCTGCAGGAAAAGTTACAAGGTATTCATAAACAGCATCTGGGTCTTTAAAGACATCATCTACAACTACATAATCACCCATGTCTTGTATATCAACATCCTCACTGATTTCCATTATTGAATGAAAATCATGCTGTTTGATCTGAGATCTTATAGATTTACTCATAATATTGTACTTTATTCAGGTGTACTCATTTCAAAGTTCTGTTCTGGGTTTTCCGTTAGCTTCTCTCCTTGATGTGCAAGAGAAGTTGGACTTGTCATACCTGTAGCTCCAGTATTAGTAGCATCCTCATTAGGATCTTGACTGACTTCCAGCTCCTTCATATTAGGTTCTATCACAACTGTATTCTCTGCTTGGTATCTAGCAACAACATCTAAGTATGCTCCTACAATCTCTTCATGAGGTGTGTATACTACTCTAACAAAATTATAAGTGAATTGAAAATCTCTATCCGCAGACATAGGAGCCCAGAATCTAAATCCAATATCACCCTGTTGTACATCATCAGGATTAGGAGCAGCCTCATTTAGATTCTGAGTACTACCAGGCGTAAAATCTATAGTGTAAGGAGATTCTACTTTGTATCCCAAAGCTTCATTCTTTTCCTTATCCATTACTTCTTTGATGTCACCGATAACTGTTTCTCCAGTTTCCAATACCAATAACTTTATACTCATTTTACTTATTCCACATGTGTTATAATTGTACAGTATAACCCGTCTTCTGTCAAGTTGTCTTATGACGATAAATATGTTATACTAGAGTTATTTAGATCTGAAAAAATGAGCGAATCTGGAAAAGGCTTTGCGGATACTACACCAAAAGAGATATCCCCTGATGTGATATATGTTAATGAGGAAGGAAAACCTGTATCATATGGACATAAAACACCTGTTTTAAAACAGCATCCTGATAGGGAAACCCCACCTCTACTGAAAGACATTCCTTTATATGAGTTAGTGCAAAAGATTGAGAAGAAGCATGGGTATGATTTGAATATGGTTGTTGAAGCTTTCTTGAAGAATCAATCAGAAGATAATGAGCATATTCGTGATAGTGATATTCTAGAAGATGGTATGGTAAGAGCTGATGAAATATATTGGTATTGTGAATTCCAAGATCAGAAGAAAATATTTGACCACATTGCTGCTGTTGAATCGTGGTTCTTAGAAGAAGTAGTATACAATCCTGAAATCCCATATACACGACCAGAGGAACCAGTTAGTAATGAAGCATGATTTAACAACAGAAGCACAAATACATGAGGTATTTCCTAAAGTAGTTTGTCGTCACGATAACATAGGTCTGGATTTGATTCCAGGAATGCTTGAGATGATGGAAGACATTAGAGATCAGACTGCTGGTAATTCAGCTCTTAATGTAAATTCATCCCATACCACTATAGAAACTCTTCATAGACTACCTATATTCAAAGATCTAAGTAAAGAAATTATTAGGGTTGCTAGAGGATTTATGGTTGAATATGGATATGATAATAAGAGGATAGCTGATTTATTCATGGCTGGTATGTGGTTCAACCATTCAAATAAAGGAAATTTTATCTTCCCTCATATCCATCATGGAGGATTTCTTTCATGTGCTTTTTATCTAAAAGCAGATCCAGAAAAACATAATATTGTTTTTTATGATTTTACTAAGAACATAATAGAAGACCCTTATTCATATAATGATCTAAGCTCAGAAGTTTTTTCTTTACCCTGTAAACCTGGTAGACTCTTAATATTTCATTCAGATTTTCCTCATGGTGTTCCTTTACAAGAACATGACGAAGAAAAAGTCGTTGTATCATGTAACATGATACTGAGAAATGTACCTAGTTTGGAAGGTAGAATGGCTTGAAGCTAAATACCATTAGGAAACTATTGGTATTCGTATGGCTGCTCCTAGCACGAAGGCTGAGTTTAAAGATTACTGTTTGAGACAGTTAGGTGCTCCAGTCTTAGAAATTAATTTAGATGATGATCAGATTGATGATCGGATAGATGATGCTCTCCAATATTTCCATGAGAGGCATTATGATGGATCTGAGAAGATGTATCTTAAGCATAAGTTTACAGAAGATGATGTAACTAGGTTTACAACTCAGAACGAAACAGCATCAACTGCTGCACCTGATGCAACAGGATGGGAGAATAGAAAGAATTTTTTAGAGATACCAGAACATGTATTTGGTATCTCTAGGGTTTATGGTATCAGTTCAAGCTTTGTTCGTAATAGTTTGTTCGGACTAAACAACCAGTATTATTTGATGGACTTGTTTTCTTATACTTCAGGAACAGGTCTTGCTTTTGGTGGTGTTGATATGGTCAACTACTACATGGTTAAGCAACACTTCGAGACTATTGATATGATTATCAATACAGGATCTCTAGTAGGTTATAGATTTAATACCAGAGCAGATAGACTGTATATTGATATTGATCCAGATAGAATAGTTAAAGATCAGATGCTGATTATAGATTGTATGAGGGCATTAGATCCAGCAACATACACACAGGTCTGGGATGACTATTTCCTTAAGAAGTATGCTACTGCTTTACTCAAAAAACAGTGGGGTCAGAACTTAATTAAGTTTAATGGAGTTCAACTTCCTGGTGGAGTAAGTATAAATGGTATGCAAATATACAAAGAAGCATGTGAAGAAATTGATGAGCTTATGGAGAAGTCCATCAGCACATTTGAGTTACCACCTATGGATATGATAGGATGAAGAAGGTATACTTTCCTCAACACGGTGGTGTTACCACTGAACAGAATCTAGTACAGGACTTGGTTGATGAACAAATCAAGTTGTTTGGTACTGATGTTTACTATATTCCTAGGAGTATGCTTAGGGATAAGACTCTTGGTGAGGTAGTACATTCTGAGTATAACCAAGCATATATGATAGAGATGCTACTAGTTAATGTTGAAGGGTTTGGTTCTCCATCTGAATTTATCAGTCAGTTTGGTGTAAGGATTACTGATGAGATTAAGTTTATTCTCTCTAAGAGAAGATGGGAGCAGTCTGTAGTACCTTCTGTTGGTCTTACTATTACTGATAGACCCAATGAAGGAGACTTAATATACTACCCACTAACAGAGAACGCATACGAGATTAAGTTTGTTGAGAGAGAAACTCCTTTCTATCAATTAGGAAAACTATATTACTATGAGATCACTGCTGAGATCTATGAGCAGGGTTCTGATGAGTTTGATACTGGTATAGCAGAGATTGATGAGATAGAGTTAGAGAACACATATGTTACTACACTATCTCTAAGTGCACCACGTACCACTGCTACTATGACTGGTACATTACAAAGTGGTAATTTGAATAGTGTTACAATTGATGGTGGTGGTAGTGGATATAGGTCTGCACCTTTGATTACAGTTTCAGATCCACCTGATGTTGCTGGAGGTGATATAGTTGCTACTGTAGAATGTACTGTTTTAAATGGTACTGTTAATACTGTTACTATTACTGATCCTGGTACTGGATATACTACTGCACCTACAATAACTGTTGCTGCACCTGCCTTATCTGTTGATTTCCAAGCAAGAGAATATATTGTTGCTGGTAACTTCCAGAATCAAGGTGGTGATAGGATATGGGCAGCACAAGGTGATGGTACTATCTTTGTAGAACATGCTGCTAGTTTTGATCCTATCTTTGCTACAACAACTCTAGTTAAATATTTCTTCTGGAATTTTGAAGATCTTAGATTAAAGTATCGTTACACATATACTGGTGAGACTCCAACAACAACTAAGGGTGAGTTCTACTATGATGCTGCTAATAGCAGATATGTTATTAATGCTTATGAGACTACAACTACTAGTGGTCAGAGAGCTCAGTTGTTTGATCTTGCTACCAATACTATAGGTGAGGTTTCTGGTTGGAATGGAGGAACCTTAGAGCTTGCTATGATGAATAAGTCTGGTGACTTCCTAGATGGTGACTTGATTAGAGGGGTAGATTCTAATGCCCTATATACATTAGGATCCTTTAGTACGATTGATAATACTAATTCTGACTACGACCAGAATAAAGCATTTGAAACTAGTGGGGATGAATTAATTGATTGGGGTGAAGAGAATCCCTTTGGTGAATTTGGTAATTTTACAGGTAGCTTCTGATGTTAGGAACACATTTTTATAACGAAACAATTCGTAGAACCGTTATAGGGTTCGGTACTCTTTTTAATAACATCGAAATTAAAAAGAAAGACCCACTCAACAATGAGGTAATAGAAACTGAGAAAGTAGCATTAGGTTATGGTCCTAAGAATAAGTTTCTTTATCGTTTATTTGAAAACCCTAAGACCCAAAAGGTTGCTATTACTATGCCTCGAATGTATTTCGAGATGACTGGTATTGATTATGATTCAGCAAGAAAGACTAGTCCAGTAAGAAAATATAAAAATGTTGTACAGGGTGATGGTAAGGAGGTAAGAGTACAGTATGTACCAGTACCATACACTCTAGGATTTGAACTTGGAATACTATCTAAGGATCAGGATACAGGATTACAAATATTAGAACAGATATTACCATACTTCCAACCAGCTTTTAATATCACTCTGAACATGGTTCCTGATATGAGTGAGAAGAAAGATGTTGCTATCACTCTTAACTCGATCAACATGGAAGATGAGTGGGATGATAGTTTCTTAGAACGTAGGTTGGTAGTATACACATTACAATTTACTGCTAAGACATTCCTATATGGTCCTTACAACAAGGCAGATATTATTCGTAAGGCAACTGTATATGAGTCTGTTGGTGATAAGGCAGTTGGTAGACGTGCTGTTAAGATGGAATATACACCTAAAGCTAAGACAGATAAGAATCAAGATGGACAGATTGATGCTAATGATGATATACTAGTAACACCTGATGATGATTTTGGATTTAATAGTGGGTTTGAAATATTATGAGCGATCAAATATTTGAAAAGAATATGGAAGAGATCTTTGATGTTGATGTATCCAACACACCTGAAGGTGGTTGTGCTAAACGTAAGGATCAACTTAGAGATGTCTCAGAGGACAGGGATAAGGACTATGAATATACCAGAGGGGAATTGTATAGTCTCATAGATCAAGGTCAGGAGGCAGTCAGAGGGGCGTTAGAGGTTGCACAGGAGTCAGGGCATCCAAGAGCATATGAAGTTGCTACAAACGCCATGAAGCAGGTAGCAGACATGACTGATAAACTCATGGATCTACAAAAGAAAGTTAAGGATCTAGATGAAGATAAGAAAGGTCCAAGTAAGGTTACAAACAATGCTATGTTCGTAGGTTCTACAGCAGAGCTTCAGAAGATGTTAAAACAAATGAACGGTGGTAAACGATAGCAAATATACTATATTATGGAAGCATGTAACCCTTGGCCAATAATCTTTAGAAAAAAATACGACTTTGATTTTGAGAATAAGTTAAAGACTAAGGTCATAGATTCTCTTAAAGCATCGGATCAGTTTATAAAATCAATGAATGTACCTACACCAGAGAAAAATGGTGGTGTTACTTCTGTTGTTTTGTCTATGAATCCAGAATATTCTGATCCACATGAATGGCCAGAGTTTGCTGAGTTTGAACAATTCGTTATGCGATCTGCTACAGAGGTAATACGCAAATGGAATTGTGATCCTGGTTGTCACAGATCAGTCATGAAATCATGGATTAATGTTCACCCCCAAGGGGCTTATACAATGGAACATAATCATTTTGGAGCTTTTATAGCAGTTGCTGCTTATTTGTATGTTCCAAAGAACGGTGGAAATCTTTTAGTGAAGAATCCATTAACTCCTTATAAGTTTTCAGAACCAATGCATCGTCAATATTTTAGTGAGCCTGAAGGTAGGGATGGAATGGAATGGTCACCAATAGAAGTTACTACAGGAGATGTAATATTCTTTCCAGGATGGTTAAACCATAAGACAGAGAAAAATATGTCCAAAGAAAATAGATTTGTTATGTCTTGGAATCTATCTTATGCAACTGATGATCAAATGGGAGTAATACATAAGAATAAATATTCAAGGAGACCTGCGAGTAACTAATGGCCTATCAAAGAAACGATGTTAATTGTGATCCTGTTGGATCTCAACCAGGAAGTAGTACAGTAAACTGGTTCTCTGGTAGTGAGGGTTGGACTACTGTAACCTTCAAGAATTGGAATGCAGACTTCCAAGCAAGGACTGTAGATAACAGTACAAGAACACCTGGAACCTTTCAAGCACGAACGGTCAACAATTCAACACGTACCCCTGCACCTTACCAGAGGTATGATATAACTAATAATGCAGTCCAGGACGGTTAATATTATGCAGTTTAACGAACGAGAGATGAACCGTATTTTACTAGCGGTTGAACACTACAGAGATTGTGTTCAATCTAAACCAGATGAATACGATCAACTAATAGATAAACTACATTCCTACGAAGAGGAATATGAATGTCCAGATTGTGTCCTATGCACCATTCACCAATGAAACATTACACCGTTGGTTACCATGACTATGAGTTACACACTCATGAAATCTGTGAGTATGCAGATGATTCTTACACAGCAGGTAAGGATGCTATAGAAGATGTTCCTTATCTTCATGACCATCCAAACGCAATAGATTATATTTTACTAGATGCCTGAGCAACAAAAACTTAAATTTTCTATCAGACAAGACGGTACTGTAACTGAAGAAGTTATCGGTACTGTCCGTTCTGAATGTATTTCATTGACAGAACAGATTGAGGAAAAGCTTGGAGTCTTACAGACTCGTCAATTTAAACCCGAATTTTATTCTAACAATGTCGCACTTCAGTACAATCAAAACAAAATTGAAGAACAAACCTGAACTCATAGAAGCACTTCAGCTTCTTCAGTATGATGTACAGGAAGATCAAGAGTTAATAAATCCACTAGACCATCAACATGAAAAGGTAAAGGTTGATGTTTCTATAGGAGATGATATTGGATTTCGTAGAAATTCAGAAGGTGTATATGAGTTGGTGGCTGATATACAAACCTGGAGAGATCCTATTCCACCAAAGAGATTTGTAGATAAGGTTACTCAGCAGTATGCTAGAATGACTGTACATAATACAGTTAAGGATATGGGATTTCAAGTAGAAGAAGAATGGGAGATGGATGATGGATCTATAGAACTAGTTGTTAACAGATGGGTAGGGTAATCCACTTATGTCTGAGGTCGTTTGGTCAATAAATATTATGATTGGTATCCTACTAATAGCAGTAGGTATATCAATATATTGGATTTTTAAATACGATGATTGGTATCCTAACACCAGTATTAATAGTCACTTCTCCTCTGAATCCGAACACGTTGATTCAACAGATCAGGGATCACCAGTCCCAGAAGGATAGAACTCCTATAGAGGAGATGCTAAATAATACACTTGAAGAATTTGAATATGGGCAAGATGACACCCCCAAGTCGGAAGAGTTGTTACAATTTCCGAGTTACCAAGATCAACCGAGTATTAGACGGAGACACGATAGATGTCACCATCGATCTTGGATTCGATTTATTCAAGAAAGAACGGGTAAGGATTGCTGGAGTGGACACCCCAGAGAAGAGAACCCGTGATAAAGAAGAGAAAGCACTTGGAATCGATGCAACAGAATGGCTCAAGGGACATCTCGCAGATGCTATTAAAGGTGATGACGAATTGGTTATTAGGACTGAGCTTGTTGGTGGGGTCGGTAAGTATGGTCGCCTTTTGGGCTGGCTTTACATTGGGGAGTCAGACATCTCACTCAACGAACAAATGATTACCGAAGGGTATGCTTGGGAGTATGATGGTGGTAAGAAACAAAAAGACTTTGAAGAGCTCAGAGAAATAAGGAGAGAACATGGAACTCTCTGAAGAAAACGTACTCATAGTATTAGAGGAACTTATTCCTTATATTGAAGCTGATGGTGGATACCTTCAACTTTATGATATAGAAGATGGATATGTTAAAGTAAAGTTAGGTGGTGCATGTGAGACATGTGCTATGAGTACTATGACTTTAAAGCAAGGCATAGAACGTAAACTGATGGAAGAGATTCCTGATGTTAAAGGTGTTGTACAGGTATTATAATGGCTACTGCAACTGATGTATACTTAGGTAACCCCAACCTGAAAAAGGCTGGTACTGAGATACAATTTACAAAAGAGCAAGTACAAGAATGGATCAAGTGTAAGAGTGATCCACTATACTTTGCTACGAAGTATATGCAGATTATCAACTTGGATGAAGGTCTTGTGCCTTTCTCCATGTATGATTTTCAAAAGAAAATCTTGATGGACTTTCATGAAAACAGATTCAACATTGCAAAACTCCCTCGTCAGACTGGTAAATCTACAACTGTTGTTGCTTACCTTCTACACTATGCTATTTTCAATGATAGTGTTAATATCGGTATCCTAGCAAACAAAGCTTCTACTGCTAGGGAATTACTTGGAAGACTTCAATTGGCGTATGAGAACCTGCCTAAGTGGTTACAACATGGAATTTTAGTATGGAACAAAGGTAATGTCGAACTTGAAAATGGATCAAAGATACTGGCTGCTTCTACGTCTGCAAGTGCTGTCCGAGGCATGTCATTCAATATCCTCTTCCTCGATGAGTTTGCGTTCGTTCCGAACCATGTTGCAGAGCAATTCTTTGCATCTGTTTATCCTACTATTACTTCTGGTAAATCAACGAAAGTAATTATCATCTCCACTCCTAATGGTATGAACCACTTCTATAAGATGTGGGAAGATGCTAGGAATGGTAAGAATGGTTATACTACTAATGAAGTACATTGGTCTCAAGTTCCAGGCAGAGATGCTAAGTGGAAGGAAGAGACAATGAAGAACACTTCCAAGAGACAGTTCGCACAGGAGTTTGAGTGTGACTTCCTTGGATCTGCTGATACATTAATATCACCAGCAAAACTACAAGCTATCCCATTTGAAGAACCATTAATAAGCAATGCAGGACTTGACGTATACGAACGAGTGCAAGAAGATCATGAATACATTATTACTGTGGACGTTGCCAGAGGAATTGGTGGCGACTATAGTGCTTTCATCGTGTTTGATATCACCACTATCCCGTATAAAATTGTTGCCAAATACCGTGATAATGAGATTAAGCCTGTCATGTTTCCTTCAGTCATATTCCAAGTAGCAAAGGAATATAACTTACCTTATATACTTGTAGAAGTAAATGATATAGGAGATAGTATAGCAGCAACACTAAACTATGACCTTGAGTATCCTAACGTACTCATGTGTGCTATGAGAGGTAGAGCTGGTCAGATAGTAGGTCAAGGGTTCTCAGGTAACAAGACACAGTTAGGTGTTAAGATGAGTATCACTGTGAAGAAGCAAGGTTGTGCTAACCTTAAAGCAAT
>Ga0111541_10000018_pt1 | contig 55130 bp, 31 predicted proteins | sample Knorr_S7_td_DCM__FD_83039 | JGI IMG/M metagenome (GOLD analysis project Ga0111541, IMG submission 83039) | Marine microbial communities from Southern Atlantic Ocean transect - Knorr_S7_td_DCM_ad_131m_LV_B (version 2) (version 2) | ecosystem: Environmental > Aquatic > Marine > Oceanic | place...
AAAGACTTGGCAATGTCCCAAGTTTAATAACATTTAATTACACACATTACGGAGTTTATTATGCAACTTTCTTCAAAAACTGGTTCTATGGTTAGTGATTACTATCCTGTAAAAACACAAGACGGTGTTAAACAGTACGATAGAGTCCTTAGAATCTTAACATTTATGGGACAAACTATGTCCAAAAGAATAATGACTACTGAACAGTATGTCAATGAAGTTTATGACAAAATACACAAGTTTGAGTACGTTGATAACAACGTAGATCACTCAAATATGTGGCAGTTTGTATCATCTACGGAGGTAACTTACAATGTATAGTAGTGACGCATTTGGAAGAATCTTCTGGATTGATGAAGATTTAGAATTCAAATCTTGCCCATTAAATGTTGATAATACAGGTGATTTTGACCATTGGGATTATGTATCAGAGTGGTCAGATTGGGAGGGAGTTGATATGTCTTTACTCTTCCAAATTCATAAGACTTGTTTACATTTAAAACAAGATCATAACAACTCTGTATCACTTGTAGGGGTGTAATATGAGAACAATTCATGTTACTAATGATGAACTATATGAGTTCATTAAGTTATACGATATACTCAGAGATATGGACTTTGAGTTATCACCTAAACAAACAAATGTGTTTGACAAAATCTTATCTATGGAGGACAATTAATCATGTCAGTATTACATCACGAAGCACTATTAGAAACAATTTATGAGGAAGTATTAGAAGAATATCCTCAATTTGATGAAGAACAATGTGAGTCTATTGCTTATGCAAGATTTGAAGATTTATGCCAGTAGGTGTGGATCAACGCCCGATTTTTTGTTCCTTAATTAACAACAACCATGACACAATTAGAAAAGGACATTGCATATTGTATCGACATATGTGACATGTCAGATGAACAAATAGGCGACATATTACGTTGCTGTGAGGATTTAGGAGGCATACCAGTTGAATATTTTGCAGATGAATTCGTCTTTGAAATTGATAACAATTCCCAGGTACATGATGACGATTACTTAAACATTGCTGAGTTTAATTCAATGTACTGGGAGAGATAAATATGGACGTAATCATCACTCCTGATTATCAACAATTACACCCTAATCCACCCATGCCAGTATATCGTGACTATGAAATTACTATTAATTTAAATGAATTAGTAGAGCATACTATCCCTCTATGTGATATTAGACATCCTGACCATTGTTTAACATCAGAGCAGATAGATGAACTCGCTCATTGTTTACGAGGAGAGTTAGATTTCACCCCTATTTTTAATCAAGCATACGCTATTATTAAGGAGTATGTAACAAAGAGTGGGGCAGAATTACCTAACGATAATGATAACAACCTCGACACAATGGTGCATTATAAGTAATACTAATTAAACCTTACTAACATGCAACCAATTATCCTAATCGCTTGGAACACGTTAACAACTGGTTGGGATAGTTACGTTGATACATTCACAACTAACGAAACAATGACTTACCTTGATTTACTCACAGAACTACAATCTTTGCCCGAAGAACTATTAACAACTAATGTTAAAGTATTCGATGAAGATGTTAACGATGTATGTGATGTTCGCAGAATTAAAATAACACAAAGTCAAGTAGATTTGATTATCTAAGTATGACTTATAATGACATGATTACAATCAACTCACATATAATAATGTTGATGATTGTCCTCGCTAATTAACACAAACCCCTAGACAAATGCAGTACAAAGTTTATGACAATGAAGAGAAATTACATGGCACGTTTGAGTCAGTAATTGACTTAGAATTGTACATGGACGCTGTTAGAAACTCTAGGGGAGATAGGTATAAAGAATTGCCTAAACATTCATGCTTTGATTATATCAAATCAATCGGATGGTTTTGGGACGTTGTTGACAATCACTGAGGCAAATTACATGCGTTTCAATGAGTTTAAGAAAGGGCAAATCGTTAAATGGAAAGATGAAATAGGAGAGGTTAATTTCATTGATAAAATGTATATAACTCTTACACTCCATAGATGGCAAAAAGACCCTGAAATTGCAAAACATAGTTGTTATCCTTATAATGAAGTTAATCTCTTAGTTAACAACAAATACTGGGATGAATTGGAGTTACAAAGTAATACGGAAGAACAACAATCTTCATCCGCTATGTATAAATCACAAGAGGGAAGATATGAGGACGTACAATGACAAATAGTGAGAACAAAGAGTATGACTTAAATGTTACTCACGGAGAACAGATTAACTATGTGTTTATAACACTTAAGGAGTTAATCATTATGCAGTGGGAGTATATCAGAAAACACAGATTATGGAGAGTTTTTAACAACAATGTGGAAAACTTACCTTGAATTGTTGAAAACAATTAAATGGTTAATTAAACTAGGTTGAGTGTTACTTACCTGTGGAAATGTGGAAAACTAATACACTCTTAGCATACAATCTACCGACTGTCAATGTTAACGAGGATATCACAATATTCTTGACAGATTATCACAAATTATGGTATAATTACCTTGTGAGAGGTACAGAAACCCATGACCTAATTTGCCCCCTATTGTTAACACATAGTATGTGACACCTGACAAAGTGGCACACAGGTTGTTGTTAGTGCTCTCTGAGGGGTTATAATAAGAGAGTAACAAACAAAGGATCAATCCTAAAATGAAACTAACACCAATCGCAGCAAATCAGAACGAGGTTACTATCAACGACGGAACACAAATCTTCTTCAGTTATAGAACACCTGTTGCAGCATATTTGCCAGAGAAAGGTTATGTTAGAACATCACAATTCTGGTCAGTTACTACATCTCGACACATTAATAAATGGTTGAAAGGTGTTAACGAAGTCACCGAAATTGACCAAACAGTTCTTGACAATCTAGCAGCATAATGCTATACTGGGGGTAACAATTAGTTGCCCCTTTTTCATGCCTATGTAACACTCAGACAGTTAAATTGATCTACTAAATGTAAAGAACTCCGCCCAAATCACAGTTGTGATGGGGGTTCTCGATGTTTGATGCGGCCCTTATATTAAAAAAGCTAGAGACCCTAACCTACAAAGGTTCCCAAGAGCAAGTGATATATAAAAATATTTTAAAAAAATTTCCCCAGTAAAAAACATGACCCCAGAGTTTTCACAAGATTTCCAAGATACACGCACATGGTTGCTTGAGACCCTTATAAGGCATGAGGGTTGTCTTGATAGTAGAATGTATGCCTGTGCTGATCTTTGTGTAAGTTCAGATTGTATAAATGATGTTAAAGATGTAGTTAAGACTTGGGAAGATTTTAAGCAAAGGATACCATCTACTTCATCAGTTAACCGTTTATGAAGACTGAATATGTCAAAAAGATTCACACTTACCCTACAAGAGGATGATTTCGGTGATACTTACATATCAATTCCAGAGGAAGTTGCCGAGGCACTTGATTGGAATATAGAAGATGTGTTAGAATACACCTTAGATGAACCTAAACTAACATTTAAAAAAAGTGATGAGTGATCCTAATCAGAATATTACAGAGTATGATCCTTGGCAAGATAATGCAGAGGCACATGAAGTACTTAATCAGTGCGTACAAGGACTAGCAGAGCGTCTAGGAGAGGTAACAAAGTATGTTTCTGATATAACTACCCCAGATAAGATATTATATAAACCAAAACATAGTGAGGAGTATCTAAATATTAAGGAGAACTACGATGAGATATATCGTAGGTTAGAAGAATTAGAGGAAAAAGTAAATGGGTTGTAAACCTGTTGGAGAAAGATATACAAATTCCTGTGTGAGGCAACATCCAGGTACTGCTGATGGTGTTAGTGTAGAATTTATTGAATATCCTGGTGCAACTATCAGGCAAGGCAATTTACCTTATAATGTACCTGCGAGAGATGGCACAACTGTTCAGTATCAATCTGATCTAGTATGCACGTCAGGTGGCAATCCAGCAGATATGCTAACTGATGGTATGTGTGGTAAGGCAAATCGCTTAAACTCTGAGTACTTACAAGAAGGAGAGAGTGCTGGAGATTGTTTATTTGTATATGACTACTATCCTACAGGTCTTTCATTTGATTTTGGGTATTCTGATACATGGATGTCATACTTATTTGATACTACTGATAAGGCAGGTATATTAGGAACACCTTGCTATCATATAGAAACAGAAGAAACTAATATACCTGAGTCATCTCCTGGTGCAGGTGATGGTAGTTATTCTTCATCATCTTCTTGTTTTCCTTGTAGTGCCTTTGACTGCACCCCCGCTTCGACCACAATATCGTATACTGTTCCACCAGAAGGAAAAGATTCTGATGACCCCGATTGCCCACATTCAACTTTATTTGCAATAGATACCCAAAGTCCTAAGTTGTGTTTTAGTTATGACTCCCTTTCAACCACGTTACCTAATGGATGTCTAGATTTTGAGTTGTCGTATGATGGAGTAACCTATACTGATAGTTGGAATGAGAATGAAACGACTGGTACTGAGTATACTACGGCACAGAACCCCTACCAGGCTGGCGACGAGTCGTTTAATGATTTTAAGATATTCAACTTAGATTCTGGTCTTGCTACAGGTCTTAGGATTAAATGTGAGATTAAACCCATATATGACGATACTAACGACCCATCTGTCTTTTCAGGCACGTCTTGGCGTATTACAGAGGTATTATCCCCTGGGACAGGCTACACCGTGGGAACCACATTTTCTCTAACTTATACTCATACCCACCCAGATAATAGTACAACTGTTCTTACTAATAACATAAAGATTAAAACAGTAGGTCCAGTACAAGCAACAGAGGGTCAAGAAGGGTTTGATGTACTAAGATCGGGTGATACACTTAACGGTCATATTGTAACTCGTGTATTTCATACCGATTTAGATAATTTTCCATACCATATAGCATATATTGATGCTTGTGGTAGTAATTTTGCTAAGGATACACAGTATACATCCGATAGGAACCACGTAATTACAGCAAAAGCAGGTTGGGGTATTCCAGACCGAGCAGCGTTGGTCGGTTTTTATGAGTTTATGGATAAGTCTTTACAATATGTTACAGCAGATATAGACCAAGAAGCACCAAATAGGTTCCATGACTTAAGAGTACCACAAGTTACTATGTCTATTGTTAATGGACAGGTAGATAATATTAGTATAGTTGATGGTGGAGCTGGTTGGCAAACACTAGATGCTGTGCCAGATGTGTATATTACCGCACCCCTAACCACCACAGGTACGAGAGCACAAGTAAGAGGTACATTTGTAGGCGGTTCGATGACTGCTATTGAGATAACTGACGGAGGATCAGGGTATTCTTCTTCACAACCACCGCAATTACAGATAAGAAATGTGCATAAAGTAGTGGATCGTACATTTAGAGAGGGTAATTTTACCACTCATTCCACAGATCAGTTAAAACAGTTCTTACAATCACTACCTCCAGGTGATTATGAGACTACTCAAGAGACTTTAAACGCAATAACATCACTTCCAGAGTCATATGCTGATCAATATAAGGTAGTTGATTTCAAAGTTAAAGGTGATCCCGATAGACAAAGAGTAAGAAAGTTAGCTCAAAGGATGTATAGTGATAGTGCTACTGATCCATTGAGGGATACCTATGACATTTCTGACATTAATATGGATGTATTAGAGGGTAGTAGTGTAATACCTACGGAAGCAAAGGATAGTATTATAAGATATATGCGTGATAATAGTCAAGCAAATAGAATGAAACATATTGATAGGATAACTCAAAAGGTTATTCCTGAATATAGTAACCATGATAGAAGATATGTTACTACAGTACAAGGAAGAATTAGTGAATTGCCTCATGCATCGCAGTATACTAAGTATATGATGAAGCAATATAGACCAGATCCTAGAGATAGTATAGATATAAGTATAACTTTATCATGTAGTACCGTGGAAAGTGGATGTGGTCATATCACATGTCCTGCACCTGCAGGTTCATCTCCTGGTCCATATCAGTCATTTTCTATGTCTGGGTTACTTGGGGATGGGTGCAAACCGTGGACTGCGTCAGGAACGATGAAAATATGGAATGATTTAACCCGAGCTAGAGCAGCTTGGAACGCAGCGATTGCTGCATACGGAAACCCTTACGATACAGGAATGTATTTACCATAATGGCAATAGGAGCAGCGTTATTTAAAGGTAATTGTAGTGGTCATGGTACTGGTAGCGGATCTTCACACCATCCAGGACTAGGTGGTGGTATATTAAGTAACTGTCCTCACTCGGCAACAACAGGTACTATTAACCCCAAGCCCGTAGCACAGATGGATGCTGTTACAACTTGGAAGCCTACTGAGCAAAAACCCAAGACAAAATTAGAAAGAAGTGTTATAATAAACAACAAGATACCCATTATAGATAGAGATGAGCTTGTTCCACATCCTACTAAAACAAAACACTCTACTAGTTCCGCTAGTAACAGATGTTTTACTACTAGATCAAGTCCTGCGTGGCATTGCACGGAAGGAATTTCTGGTGGTAGGGAAGCTTCAGAGGGACATCAACGCAGATGTTACTCTAGTACCAAGACAGTTTGGATTACAGGGGAGCTTGCTGGTAGAATAGGTGATGATCTAGGTGAGGACACAACTGAGTGGCCTTGTCTATCAACTATCTCAGGTGGTAGCGAAGACGTTTTTATTGGAGATTAATTATGCCAAAATTCAAAAATGGTGGTGCGTGGGGAAATAGTGACTATATTCTTCCACAACCTAAAAAGACTCGTCAAGGAAGGAGTGCTCGTACTAAATTGAGTGCGACCTCAAGTAATGCTAAGAAAAAAGCATATAGAGGTCAAGGTCGTTGAGTATTATAAATCAGGTTCGTAATGCGGATCAGGTTGGGACACCAGGTGCTGTAAAGCCTGTTGTCCCTTATACTGGTGGATGGATGCAGAAGAAGTTGAGTAAGGAAGAGATGGATTATCTCTGGGATCGTATTAACGAGCATTCTGTTGAATCATATTCAGAATATCTTGCTGGACACTTAGAAGATAGTTTTGCATTGCAAGATAAGGAGGCATGGTTCTATCTCAATACTCTCGATCCGCTAATACAAGACTTTTGTCATAACTTTGGTAACTATGGTGACAAAGTTCCCGTTAACTCAGTGCATCCCTATAGTTTGCATAAATGGTGGGTAAATTATCAGAGAGCAGGTGAATACAATCCTACTCATGATCATCACGGACTTTGGAGTTTTGTTATATGGATGCAAATACCATATACTCATGATGAGCAAACAAGTGATTCTATATCAAAAAAGGCTGGTATTAACTCAGGTCATGCAACTAATGGATCATTTGAATTTCATTACACGGATATATTTGGAAGACCATCATCTTATTGGTATGATAGTGCGAAAGATTTAGAGGGTACTCTAGTCCTATTTCCGTCTGTTATGAGACATCAGGTTTATCCTTTCTATAAGGAACCAGGAAATAAGGATTATAGAATAAGTATTTCTGGTAATATTGTTCTTAATACAAATCAAAGGATACCAGTAGAGATGAATACGGATCTTGCTGAAGAACTTGATCCAGGAATGCTGGAAAGGACTCATCATGGCATAGAAACGGAGATAGTACAACCGCCTAAAGGTCAGAAAAAGATTCTTGGGGAATATGTATACCCTAAAGCACAAGAAATAAACGAAATTTTGTTTCATACTATACAAGATAAGAGACCTGCTGAGGAACGACCTTATGAAGCTCATTGTACTATGACTGAGTGGGATCTTTATAGTAGTGAAACTATTGTAAAAGATCTAGTAAAATGGATTTATGGTAAAATTGATGCAGAATTTGATCCACCAGATCATGATACAAAAACAATAGAAACTTGGGGAGTTACATATAAAGCAGGTGAAAATATTGATTGGCATAGTCACGGCAATGCTTCTTATTCATTTGCGTATTATGTTAATACACCACCAGGTTCATCACCACTTCTACTAAAGAATCCAGATGAAATAAAGGAAGCGAGAGCTGGCAACGTTGTCATTTTCGAGAGTAGAAGGGAGCATATGGTTCCACCTAATTCATGTAGTGATCGATGTGCTGTTTCAGGTAACATTTTCTTAAAAAAGCGTAGAAACTAATGACTTTATCAACAAGATTAAAAGAAGGTACTAAAAAATCACATAATGCAGCAGAAAATACTAAATTTGTTGCAGGTTTCCTTAGAGGAGTACTAAACCCAGAAGAGTACCGTAAACTAATCACGGACTTTTATTATGTCTATGAGACAATGGAGCAGAGGATAGAGGAAACTAAGGATCCTCTAGCAAGTATATTGAAGCAGTGGGGTGCTAAACTTTATAGAACCGCTTTTCTACAAAGAGATCTTAGGTATTATTATGGTCCGATGTACAGGGAGTTAATGGTTCCTTCAGAAGCATGTAATACTTATTGCTATAGACTTAATGAAATTGCAGAGAAGGATCCATATCTTCTTATAGCACATCATTATACTAGGTATATTGGTGATTTATCAGGTGGTCAAATCCTTAAGGGTATTGCTAAGAAGGCGTTAAATCCCCCTGAAGGAGAGGGATTACACTTTTACGACTTTCCTATGATAGATGATGCAAAGGCGTTTAAAACCGATTACAGAGCAGTTCTAGATGGGTTAGAAGTTAATGAACATCAGGTCAATACATTGATTACTGAAGCAAATTATGCCTTTAGACTCAACATGTATATTTTTGACGAATTGCAAGGAGATGCAAAAAAGTCATTACTTAAAGTTCTATGGGGGGTTATTACAGGGAAATGACGGATCGTAATTATGAGAACTGTAATTCTCAAAATTTGAGAATCGGTATGGAAAATAGAGGTGAAATAGCTCAATTATACCCAACCCCAATATATTGGGTTCATATGGTTGATAATTTTGATGCTATACAAACAGAAATTGGTGAAGCACTTAAAAATGTAAATTTTTCAATGAAAGAAGCCTGGGGTAATACCCATTATCTTTCAGATCCATCTTTTACTGAAAATCTTATTGTACAAAGTAAATTAGATAAATTAAAAGATGAAATTGTTAACCATGTAAATTATTATTGTAAAACAATAGGATTCCCTCAGCATGATGGGGTAATTGCAACTTCTTGGGCATCTTTGTTCAAACAAGGTAATTATGGCCATTGTCATCATCATGGTAATACAGATATATCTGGAGTCTATTATTTTAAAACTGAAGATACAGATGGTAAATTATATTTTGAAAATCCTGTACCTTGTATGACTTCATCGTATACATATAAGTCTTTATGCGAAAGACAAGAGATAGTTGCTAATGATGGACTACTTTGTTTATTTCCTGGTTGGTTGATGCATGGGATATCAACAAATACAAAAGATAATGATAGAATTAGTATATCATTTAATATTGATTTTATAAGACATAGCCATTCAAACTGATTATGAAGATTCAAAATTTGGACTATGGATTTCCTATGATCCTTATAGATGATTTTTATAACTTCTGGGAGGTAGGACAAATATGGTCTGAGTTAAAAGAATTGACAGAAAAGGATGTATTTCTAGATCCTCATCAATCTTGGAGTGCAACTAGGCATGGTAAACTGTTAAAAAACAATAAATGCATCCATTTAGACGAATATTATCAAGAAAATCGTAATAATTCTAAAATTATGCGTATAAATCGCAAAATTTTCGAGAAAAACGTCTTTGAAACCAATAAATCCTTCTTTTTTAGGGATTTTATGCCATTATGTGACTTTGATGCATCATTATTATCATATTATGAGGATAGTCACTATTATAGTCCACATAAGGACTCTGCAATGGTTACAAGCCTATGTTGGTTTTTTCAAGAACCTAAAAGGTTTACTGGAGGGGAATTGTTGTTCCCTGAATATAAGGTACATATAGAATTAAACAACAATAGGATGGTAATATTTCCAGGTTTTATACAACATCAGGTTACTGAGGTTGTAATGGAAGAAAAATATAAGAATAAGGGATTGGGGAGATGGTGTATGACTCAATTTTTAGCAACAAAATTCACTGAAAGTGAAAATGTGGAGAGTCATCATGGTGGAAAATTATTTTCTTCTCAAAAGTCGGATAAATAAAAGGGATAAGACTCCCTTTTATGAGCGAAACTATAATTTTTACAAGTAATGTACCTCGTGGTAGCCGTTTTGGACCTACTAATGAGGAAGAAACTCGTGTGGCAAACAGACCTGTTGACATGTCTGAAAATTTTAAGAAGAATGGATGGGAGCATTGTAGATATTTGATTACAGATCCTAGATCTGATAGTCTCTTAAGAAGGGATAAAGAATGAAACAAGTCACTAGTGCAGATCTAGCAGCAGGCCAATCTAGATATTTTAAAGACATTTCAATTGCTTTTGCTAAAAACAGGTTTACTGATGATGTTTCTCAAGTAAAGAATGCTAATGCCATTAAGCAATCTATTAGAAATCTTGTATTAACTAGAAGAGGAGAAAGATTGTTTAATGGTGATGTTGGATGTGGTGTATTAAACCTCCTATTTGAACCTTTAGATCCCTTTGTTGTTGATACTATTAGGAAAGAGATCATAAATACCATTAATCAGTATGAGACTAGAGTTCAATTAACAAGTGTAACTGCAATACCATTTTACGAATCGAGTAAAGTGAATATTACAGTTGATTATAAAGTAGTTGGACTACCAGTTGTGGAGTCGGTATCTTTTGTATTACAGAGACCTAGTTAAATGCAACCGAATAAGTTAACAGCATTAGATTTTCAGGATATAAAATCCTCGATTAAATCATATCTCCGAACGAGAGATGAATTCACTGACTACGATTTTGATGGATCATCATTATCATATCTGATTGATGTTTTGTCCTATAATAGTTATTATGCGGCATTTATTGCCAATATGTCTATGAATGAGGCATTTTTACCATCTGCCACACTTAGAGATAATGTTGTTAATATTGCCAAACTTTTAAATTATGTTCCTAGATCAGTTACTTGTTCTAAAGCATGTATAAAGTTAGAAGTTCAGACAAGTAAAACCAATTTAGCATATCCTAGCTCTGTTACTTTAAGTAGAGGTCCAGTTGCAAGAGGTAGTGCATATATTTGGAATATTTTAGAGGATATTACTGTAGAAGTTGATACTGTAACTGGAAAAGCAGAATTTGATGCTGTAACCATTAATGAAGGATCTATAATCAATTTTTCGTATACTGTTAATACTTTCCAAACTCAAGAATATAAAATTCCTTCTGAAGACGCTGATATAGAAACCTTAAGCGTTACAGTTAAAGCAAACGAATCTTCTACCACTTCAGACCTTTATAATAGGGTTGAAACTGTTACCAACCTAACTGGTAATACACGTAGTTACTTCCTCTCTGAAGGTGAGGATATGAGGTATCAGGTAAGATTTGGTGATGATAGTATTGGTAGAAAGCTAAAAGATGGTGAGGTTATTAATTTTGAGTATTTGACTTGTTCTGGGGCAGAAGCAAATGAGGTTACTGAGTTTGATTTTATTGGCGTTGTAACAGATAGTAATCAGGTTAATGTTGGTGGTCCAGATGTGGTATTGATCACTAAAGATAGGTCTCAAATGGGTTCTAAAGCAGAATCTGTTGAGTCTATTAAGTATATGGCTCCAAGATACTATGCTTCTCAATATAGAGCAGTAACAGCACAAGATTATGCTGTTATCACTAAAAATCTTTATTCTAATGCTGAATCTGTTATTGCTTATGGTGGAGACTCTTTAACACCTCCAATATACGGTAAAGTATATGTTGCTGTTAAAACTAAGACTGGAACTGCTTTAAATGATCAATCTAAGAAGGATTTACAGACTAAATTGAGAGCATACTCAATGGCATCTATAGACCCTGTAGTTATTGATCCAGATGAACTTTATATCTATCCTAAAGTCTTTGTTCTTTATGATACTGGTGTAACGAATAATACTTCTGATATTAAAACAAATATTCAGAATGCTATTAATGATTGGGCCACTCAAACACAGATTAATAACTTTAATTCTACGTTTAGAAACCAGCAATTCCAAAAAGCAATTACTTTATCAGATAAAGCAATTAGTGACGTTTCTGTTCAAACTTCATTATTGAAGTATATTAAAGCAGATACCGACCAAACTAATACTTACTGTATTTCTACTGGTGGTGCTCTTTATAATAGTGCTCCTAGTAATACAGACGGAGCATGTGTCAAAGAACCTGTTATATTGTCTGGAAACTTTAGAACTGCTGATAGACCTGGTATCGATCAGCAATTTGAGGATGATGGTTTTGGTAAATTGAAGATTTTCTACAATACTGGTAATAAAAAGGTATACACTAACAATTCTGCAGGTAGCATTAACTATGATACTGGAGAAATTTGTATTGGACCTATCAATCTTGTTGGTACAGGAGATCAAATTCCTGGACCTACAAATTTAAATTTGACAGATCCTGTAACAGGTTTAGGTGAAGTGATTGATACAACACTGTTGCCAACAACAACAGATCTTCCTGTATTATTCATTCCTGCTAATAATACAACAATTCCAGCATCAACACCTGGTACTGTTATTAGTGTAGTCAATCCAGAGGTTACTGTCGCACCAATTGGAACTATTCCACCTACGACAATCCCTCTAAATAGTTTGACACCAACAACGTTCAACACAACGCCAACTTTAGTAGAGGTTAACCTCATTACTAATACAGGTGACCCCGATTCCTCAACTTGTTTCTAAGGCTAGATGTCTAAAAATACGAATAAAGTTTCTCAGTCAGTAGCGTCATTAACTCCTGCTTTCATTGAACAGGATTATCCGCTTTTTAATAAATTTATTGAGTACTATTATAGATCTCAAGAAAAGACTGGACTGGGACAAAATATAGTTAATGATTTTCTTCAATATCTTGATATTGATAAGCTGGATGTTAGTATCTTAGATGGGGCAACAAAAGTTGTAGAACCAATAACAGCAACGGATTCGGTTATAGTTGTAGAGAGTGTTGATGCGTTTTTAGAGACAAATGGATCACTTTTAGTTGGTGATGAGGTAGTATATTACGAAAAAACAACACCTTCACCTAATATTGCGTTAAGTCCAGGTATTTCTTATGAACAAGTTCAGTTAAAATGGACTGGACTTGCAAGTCCATTACAAGATTTTGATGGAAGTAAGCAAAGATTCCCGTTAACATCACAAGATAATCCTATTGCTGCACCATCTGCACAGCATTTGATAGTTAAAGTATATGGTGAAATTCAAGTCCCTATTTTAGATTTTACTGTAGATGGTACTGATCTTGTATTTACATCACCACCTAGAGCAAAACTTGATGCAGATGACCCTACTTCTACAAGTATTACTTACTTAAGTGGATTTATTGAGAATAATATTGCTCAAATAGACAATATTTCTAATAGTTTTGGTGATAGTAAGAGACAATTTACAATTACTAAGGGTGGTGCTAGATATGAACCAGTTATTGACGAATATATTTACGCAGTTTATGATAATCAACTTTTAATCCCAAAAGAGGAGTTTTATCTTGATGGGGATCAATTTATATTTAAAGAAGCACCTTTAAATGGTAGATACTTAGAATTGTTCTCTATTGAAGCACCTATACCTTCTTTTGGTTCTAATGCTGTTGGTTATGCTCGTATTAATGATGATTCCGAACTTACAGGAATTTCTGTAAGTAATAATGGTGATAATTACAGATACGAATATCCACCAAAAGTTTCTATACAAGGTATTAGTGGTAGTGGTTGTTCTGCAACAGCTTTAGTTAATGGTGTTAAGGAAGTTTCTTTACTTGATGGTGGTAAAGGTTATAGTGATACTAACCCACCTACAGTAGTTGTTCAGGATCCTACAAAGAGTGGTGCAAAGGTCGCTGAAATTAAAGCAACTGTAACAAATGGAGTTGTTAGTGGGTTAGAAATAGAGAATTCTGGTAATGGATATACTTTCACACCTAGATTAACTTTTAGGCAGCCTGGAGGTGCTAAACTAGGCACTCCGATCATAAATAGCGGTTCATTCAGTGGTACTATTCCTGTTGTTGAAAGAGGTATTGGATATACTACAGTTCCTGAGATATATGTTGATGAGCCAACTGGTGAAGATGGTATTAAAGCATCTTTAAGAGCAGTTTTAGATCCAACTTACGGTACAGTTCAAAGTGTTCAGATATTAAATGCTGGACAAGGATATGAAGTAATTCCTAGAATTGCAATAAAAGATCCTGTAGGTGCTCAAGTATTGGAAACAAAGGTTGATGGTGATGGAAGAGTTGTTTCTATAGAACTTTTAAGTGGTGGTAGTGGATATGATGATGTTCCTTCTGTATACATCTTAGATGATAGAACAGATGGAACTGGTGCATATGCTGGTGGAATTGGTGCTACTGCAGTAGCATCAATTTTCAATGGGCAGATTATTGATATTAATATAGTTAATTTTGGTAGTGGTTATAGTGCTTCAGAACCACCAACAATATTCATTCAATCTCCACCATCTGCAGAAGCTTCTGCTACTGTTGGATTAAATCAAGTTACTGGATTTAAAATAAATCAAACTGGTACTGGATATACAAAAGCACAGTTTGAAGGTTGTGCTAGAGCAGCAAGTGGTATTACTGCATATACTGAAGACGGAAATGCAGTATTTACAAATGATACTACTTCATCTGCAGCAGAAATCGATACAGCTGTAAAATGTCTAGATCAACTCTTTATTAAGAGACTTTTAGACAAATATACAGAACAATTCCTTCCAGATGTTCCAAGTTTGGATTATTCTAAAATTGATGTTAGAAATGCTATAAAATCTATTAAAGATTTCTATTCATCTAAGGGTACATCTTTTAGTATTGCATATCTATTCAAACTACTATATGGTGAAACGGTAAGTATATCTTATCCTAAAGATCAAATTATTAAACCATCTGATGCTACTTGGTCTATTGATACTATTCTTCGTGCTTCATTAGTTAGTGGTGATCCTGTTAATATTAAGGATGGTCTTATAACTCAAGAAGCTGATATTGCTGATCCTAATGTACAATCAGCAAGTGCTCTTGTAGAAAACTTCATTTCTATTAAAACCTCAGAACTTGAGATTTTTGAACTTGTTTTATCAGAAGAAACTATTACTGGACAGTTTACTGTTCCATATAAGACAAGATTAGGTGAGCCTTTGAGTGAAACTGATAGTATTATCACTGTTGACTCTACTATTGGTTGGCCAGAAAGGAACGGTGAGTTTGTTATTGGTGGTTCTGAAGTTGTACAATATAAAGAGAAATCATTAAACCAGTTTATAGAATGTACTCGTTCTGTTAATGGTATTGTAGAAGATTGGGATTCTGCTACTTTAGTTAAGTCTAATTTTAGAATTTATATTAATAAAGGGACTCAACAAGAAGTTGTGATGAATATTGTTGGTATCGTTGATGCTCAACAAACAACTTTGACCGATACTGGATCTTATTACCTCCCTGGTGATAAATTAACAGTTTCTAAGTTGGGTGGTACTGGTATAGGTCCAGATCTAACAACTTGGTTGTATAATGTTAAGAAATTGATTGAAATTACATCTATCACTTATGGTGGTGTTAACAATCAATCTGCTACTGTAACTTGTGCTAATCCTCATGGTCTATTGGTTGGAGATCAGGTTACCATTTATGGTGCTAATCCTATCATTTATAACGGAACATTTCTAGTAACTTCTAGAGATGGTGATAATATTTTCCAATATGGTCTTCCACAACCAGCTACAGTAGAACCACAGGGTAATATCCTTGTATCTATTGACCTTAATAAAGGTAAGTCTGCTAATAGTGCTATTGAAAATGCTATTAGTCCTTATACTACAAACGTACAGAACTCATTCTTTAATGATCAATACGTTTATGTTGCTTCTACAGGTATCCCAAACTATCAAATTGGTCCTTTTCCAGGATCTGCACTTCTTCCAGGTAACCAGCGTAAATTAAATAGGTTCCCTAAAGATGCACAAACAATTTCAACTAAAGACGTTATTAAGCCTGGTCCTATTGGTACATGGGTTAATGGTGTCTCTATATGGTCTTATAAGTCAGATTTAAGTAAGACATATGGTGGTGTTACTAGTATTGATATAACAAATTCTGGTTCTGATTATGATGCTGCTTCTCCTCCAGCAATTACAGTTTCTGGTGGTGGAGGTACTGGTGCAACTGCTGCAGTAACCGTTAACGGTTCTATTAGTGAAATTACTGTTACTAATGGTGGTTCTGGATACACATCTTCACCGTTGGTTTCTATAGTTGGTGGAAATGGATCTGGTGCTGCTGCTACAGCAATTATCACTAAGGGTCAAGTTTCACGTATTCTAATCAACACTGGTGGTACTGGATATACTTCACAACCTTCTATTACTATAGTTGGTGGAGGTGGAACTGGTGCTGAAGGTACTGCATCTGTTCGTGGTCCTATTCAAGCAATTGCTGTTACTAACGGTGGTCAAGCATATACTTCAAAACCTTCCATATCATTAAGTTCTGGTGTTGGTGCTGTTGCACAGGCTATTGTTAATAATGGAAGAATTATATCTATTGCTATAATTTCTGCAGGACAAGGTTATACTACTGCACCTGAAGTCACTATTCAGGGTGATGGTTTTGGTGCTATAGCAAGAGCAACAATTGATGTTGATGGTGAAAATGCTGGTAGGGTAACTGGAATTGAGATTGTTAACAGAGGTATCAACTATCTTCAAGGTACTACAGTTATTAATCTAACCTCTGTTGGTCAAGATGCTTTATTTGATGCAAACGTTTTTGAATGGACTTATAACTTAGAATCTACATCAACATTTGATTCTGCTAAAGGTGCTGTATTTACTGGATATAATAACGAATATGGTGGTGAGTATGCTCACCTTTCAAATCCTCAAAAAATGAGGTATATTTTAGGTGATAACCTTTTTGAAAATCCATATGGCGAAATTAAAGAGCAAGAAGATCAATTAGCACATTCTCCTATTATTGGTTGGGCGTTTGATGGTAACCCAATTTATGGTCCTTATGGTTATACTGATCCAACAGACCAAGGATCTGCTGTAATTAGATTAGGAACATCATTTAGATTGAAAGAAAATCTTGTATTTGATGTAACAACCAATCCTTATCCTGTAAGAACTGATGGTCCTCTTCTTACTGATGTTGATTCAAATGGAGATTATTTGTATCCTGCAGGTAAGTTTGTTGAAGATTATGAGTATATCTTTGGTTTAGGGGAATTGGATCAGTATAATGGTCGTTTCTGTAAGACTCCAGACTATCCTCAAGGTAGATATTGCTATTTTGTTACTATAGATGCTACTGAAGATGGTAATGCACTATTCCCATATGTTCTTGGACCAAGTTACAACTCTGTTGTTGATACTTGGAATTTGAGTACAAGTGCTATTCAGCAAAATATTCCTACTGGTGTTGTACGTTATAGGGATCCTTACGAAAATGTTGATATTGATGTTGAAAGAACACCTAATGCTTCTACTGCTGCATTAACAACTGAGGGTGGTGACATTATTCTCTTTGAAGTTGAAGATGATAACCGTGATGGTGTTATAACTCAAGACGAGACAGACAATCCTTCTGAATTATTTGAAGAATCACCATTACAACTATATGATTACTTCCCTAAAGTTCAATTTGACTCTAAAGTTGATATTGAAGTTGAAACTATTACTAAATTTGAAGATGCTTCTGTAACTGGATTTACTATTGAGAACCCAGGAAAGAACTATCAGGTAGATGATATACTCATATTTGATAATGAAGGTACTGATGGTGCTGGTGTTTCTGCTCGTATTTCTCAAATTAAGGGTGAAGCGATAGATCAGTATACTTTTGAGAATGTTAATGGATTAAATTACGGTGTTTTAGACACTAATGTTCCTCATAATCTGATTACTGGTGATGAGGTATTCATAGATTATACTCCTATAATGCAAAATACGAACAAAACTTTTGTTGTTCGTCAAGTTAAAGGTATAGAGTCTATTGTAATTGAACAAAAAGGTTCTGGATATGATGAAGAAATTCCACCAACAATTATTATTGACGGTAATGGAACTGCTGGTAAATTAGAGGCAGTTGTTTCTTCTATTGGTTCTATTGATACTGTTAATATTATTAACTCTGGTGCTAATTACACAAGTAGTCCTCGTGTTATACTAAGTCATCCACAGGTATTTAAAAAAGCTGATTACTATGTAACTACAATAGACAATAACAATTATGTTTCTGTTAATGATATCTTTGTAAACGATGATAAAGAGACTTTCTTCTGTGGTAAAACTAAAGATGCTACTGGTAATACAGTTGCATTTGTTGCCAAATATTCTTCTCTAGGTGTTAAAGAGTGGGAAAGGAGTTTAGAGAGTACTGATGGACAGAATTATACAGAATTTGAAAAAATATTTGTAGATGGTAATGATATATGGGTTGTTGGTAATAACAGACCTAATGCAAACCTTTTAGATGTATATAATCCAGATATTATTCTATGTAAGTATGAACAGGAAGATGATGGTTTAGATGCTTCTTTACAGTTCCAAAAAGGATATGCTGGTATATCTGGTGCTAATCGTGCAGATTATGTAACTGCTATTAAGAAATATTCTGATATTCGTTATATTATTGGTGGATATACTAATACAAACTCATTACATCCAGATGATGCATTTTTAGCATCTATTGATACTACAGGTAATTTTGCTGTTAAGAGAAAGATTGCTTCCCAAACTTTATCTGAGAGACTAACTGATTTGTTAGTTGTTGGAGATAATGTATACTTTACTATGGAAACTGCAACTTCTGCAGACCAGCCAGATATTAATATTGCTTTTGGTAAGGCTACAATTGGTGTAAATGCTATTACAGTTGATTGGGTTAAAGAATTTAGTAATACCGTATATTCTTTGGTAAATCCTAGTTTAGCTATTGACGAGTTTAATGAATTTTATATTACTGCAGGATGTAGAAATAAGTCTGATGATATTACTAGAGATAGTTTCTGGGTATGTAAATTAGATATAAATGGTGATATTATTTGGAATTATCGTTATCTTGCTACAGGTAGAGAAGTTCATGTTGTTGATAAGTGTGTTATTGATATATTTGGTGATCTTAACGTTGCATATACTAAGGCAGATCAAATTACTAAGAAAACTACTGTAGGAACGATTAAGATTGGATATGATGGTACTATGAAAAAGCATAGCACTAATGAGTTTAATCTTAAGAGAATTGAAGGTATTACAGCGAAAACGGTAGGTGTAGATAATTCAGGTGATGTTTATGTTTATGGTCAAGAGCAATGGAATAGAAATGAGTTTATTCTAGACTTTGCTTCTACAATTACAGATGTTACAGGTCATTATACTCTTACTGATCAAAGTGCTAATAATTCTATACGTTATCAGAACGGTGTAGCAAAAATTGATGGATGTAATGTACCAGCAAATACTCAAACTACTTGGGAAAATGGACATATTAAAGCATCTGCATCTGATTTAGGAACTACTTTGGATGGAGACTTTACTATCGAAATGATGGTATACATAGATGGTCAGTCTGGTCTCCCATTTAGTTTAAGTCAGAATCTTATGACTCTATGCCAGATTGGTAGTTCTCAAGATCCTACTGGTGGTCTTTGGTTAGGATTTGGAACTGGTCGTGGTTTAGATTTAACTATTGGTAATAATACAACTCAAATTGTTAATGCTACCGCAATTTCAAGTGCATCTTCTGTAATGCTTAATGATACTTGGATTAGTGTTGGATTGACAAAGAATGGAAATCTATTCAAGGCATATATTAATGGTATTCAGGTAATCAGTGGAACTATATCCAATACATCATTTGGTAATAAGGATCTATACTTTGGTGTTGGACCTGGATTTGGTGCTGGTGTTAATGACTTTGATAAAGATACACAAGGTCAATTCTACTTAGATGATATTAGAGTAAGGAATAGAGGAGTTGTTCCTACTTCACCAGCTGATATAAATGGTCTTCCTCAAGGATCTCAGTTTGGATTTAGTTATGCTTGGACAGATACTGCATGGTTTGCTAGTCAGATTAATAGGTATGATTACATCGATTATAATGGTTTTGGATTAAAAATTGATAAAAATGCTGATTCTGATCGTTTAGGGGATCAAGGATTACAAACAAATACACAAATTGGATTTGCAAGAACAGATATTGCTACTGTAACTGGAACATCGTTAACTATTGGTAGTACTGGGTATGAATTAGCAGACGCTGGATTCCAATCTTTAGACTTTGATGATGCAACAACATTAATGTCTCAGGATACTGAAACATTAACATTTGCTACTGATGTATGGAGTGCTAGAACTTCAACGGTTCCTTCTCCAGGTTCTCAGAAATTAAAAGTATCTGCTGTTGTTAAAGATAGGTATTACATTAAGCCTACATCCACAATTGTTATTAACAATATACAAGAACTTACCTTAAATCAGTCATTTGATTTCACAGTCGGTTCTAAATTAGTACTTCAAAATCAAAATGGTACATTCATTAATAGTGGATATATTATCCGTAAGGATACACCCAATAAGAAGATCTATCTTGCTATTATACACAATCCTTGGACTGATGATTTGGCTAATGGTGAGTTAATTACTCAGCAGTTTAGTGAACAAGATAGTTACGGTATTATTGGTCCTGTTCCAAATGATATTAATGAAATTAAGAATTATAATTTCGTTGAAATTAATAATACAACTCCAGGAACATTTGATATAGATCTTTCTACTTTTGATGCACCTTCTGATATTGGCGGAACTAATAACTTAGATGATTATGCAAGATTAAAAGAATTTGATGTAAATGATTATTCAATTAGGATAGATGAGGTTGCAGGTGGATCAACATATATTCCTGGATCTGTTGTTGATATTACTTCCAGTGATATAACATTTAATACTGCTTATAGTACTTGTCAGATTACTAATTTAGCAGGTGTTTTAAAAATAACTCTAACTGCTAATTTAACAAAGATTGTTCAAGTTAGTTCTGTTTCTAATACTGATGAAGTATACGTTATTACTTCTACTAGTCATTACTTAAGTCCTGCTGAGATGATTTTGATTGATGGTAATCCAGCACAAGAATCAGGTGGAACCACATATGATGAATATGATGGAACATTCCCAGTAGATACTGTTATTAGTCCATTAGAATTTACATATAAGTTACCACAAGTTGCTGTGACTTCTCCATCCACATCAGCAGGATCTGTTAGTGTATTTGTTAAATCTCCTGTATTGAAGATGTATAATGGTCATCAATACTTGTTTGATTTAAGTCATTCATCAATGGTTGGAGGTAATTTATCATTCTCTAAAGATAACCTCAATAAATTGGAGTATTCATTTAACTCTATTGAAAGAATTGGTACTCCTGGTGTAACTGGTCAAGGACAACCTACACCTACAGTTAAATTGAAGATTGATCCTGATATTGTTACTAATATTTCATATTACTTCGATCCTTCTAGAACAGGTGCATTATCTCCAGTAATTGAAGGTAGTTATCTTGATGTTACCGATTCTCCTTATAAAGGAAATTTTGTAATTTCTAGTACTGCTGGTGCAACTATTACTGAAGGTCCAGATATATTTAAATTCCTTCTTGCTAATGAACCAGAAGGAAATGCTGATGTCAATCAAGCTTCTTATAGTACAAGTTCTTTAAAAGCAGTTGGTTCTATCTCAGATATTCGTATTGTTAATGCAGGTGGTTTTTATACCAAGTTACCTATTGTTACTGGTATTCAATCAACAAGAAAAATTGAAAGAGTGCAAATTAATGAACCAGGAACTGAATATGGTATTGGAGTTTATAATTCTGTTCCTATTCAAGGTGATGGTGAAGGTGGTTTAGTTAGTATTTTAGTTAACGATGGAACTGATGATGATGGTATTACAATTCCAGGTCAGATACAAGAAGTAGTTGTTACTTCTCCAGGTAAAGCATATACTACTGCATATATTGATATAGAATCAATTCCAGGTATTCTTGGAGCTGGATTACAAGGATCTGGTGCAGAATTAACTGTTGTTATTCCTCCATTTGGTAGTGAATCATCAATCTTTACCAAGGGTGATAAAGTTGGTAAGATTAAGAAACTTAAGAATAATAACTTTGGTTATGATTATCCTCATGACTATACATTACGTCCTGAGATTACATTCCCATTGAATGCTCAGTTAACTTCTACAAGTATTCTTGAAAGTATAACTGTTACGAATCCAGGTTCTGGATATTCATTAGCACCTGCTGTAATAATTCAAGGTGGTGGTGGATCTGGTGCTCAAGGAGAAGCATCTATTAAGAATGGTAGATTGGATAATATTGTTGTTAAAGATCCTGGTGCTGGATATTCTTCTACACCAACAGTTAGTTTAAGGTCTTCTTTCAACTATGTTGTTAACTTAGACTTAGGTTTATTACAATTTGCTTATCCTCATGGAATACCTAATGGTGCTGAAGTTTCTTTATCAGTAACTGATACTGGAGATGGGGCTGATTTCCCACTATCTGCTGGTGCTACTGGTCGTCTTAATGGCAATACTACTTATTATGCTATTTCTGGTTCGGCAAATTCACTAGAAGATGATCAATTAAAACTTGCTATTACTTTTGCAAACGCAGAATTGGGTGATGGACTTACATTTGTTAATGCTGGTACAGGTCGTCAAAGTGTATTAACTGAGTCATTTGGTGGTACTGCAGAAGCAAATGTTATTACATCTACTTTCTTAGAAGGTGAATTGGTTTATCAGGGTGAATCATTAGAGGTTGCTACAGCAACTGGGTATGTTTCTACAAACTCTGGTTGGCAAATTGGACCTAGAGTTCTTAAGATTGTTGATCACAGTGGTGATTTTGCAGAAAATGAAAAACTAACTGGTGTTATTTCTAAGTCTTCTGGTATTATTAGTGACCTTAAAGTTGCTCGTGGTGTCCTAGATATTGGTTCTATCACTAAAACTACTGGACAATTTATTGATGATGTTGGTAAACCATCAGAAATTATTCAAAAGATTCAAGACTCTTACTATTATCAGGACTTCTCTTATGCTGTTAAGTCTGCTGTTTCTATTAGTGAGTGGAAAGAGATTCTAATTAGGAACGTCCACCCTGCATCATTTAAGGTGTTTGGTGAGTTGAACTTAAATGAATATGGTCAGATTCCTAATAAAGATACATTCTTCCAATTAACTAAGTCAGTTGAACTTGCTCAAGAGGCAGTTGTTCCTAATATTCAAAGTTTTGCTCTAGTTGAGCCAATATATTCAGAGTTTAATAATACAGAAGTACTATTCAGACAGAAGAGACTAACATCTTCTGAGAATATTCTAACTTCTGTTGTACAGAGAGTTGATGATATATCAGATCTATTTGATGGTGAAAGGATAGCATTCCCATTAACTGTTGATGGTGGAACTGTTGTTGCTAATGCAAACCAGTTAATGATCGTTCTTAATGGTGTTGTACAGAACCCAGATACAGCATTCCAGATACAGGGTGATTCTATTGTATTCTCTGAGCCACCTTCACCACCTGCAAGTGTTAAGTATGCTAATATAACAGTAAGTCAAATAGATACGTTTGAGTTAACATGGACTAATCAGAGTGGTATCTATCCTACTCTTGGCAATACTTTAAGTGGTACTAGTTCTAGTGCTAAATTAACTGTAACTAAAGTTATTGGATCATCTATCTTTGGTTATATTACTGAAGGAACCTTTATTGAAGGTGAATTATGTACTGTTTCTGCAACTGGATTCTCTGGTAATTTATATTCTATAACAGCAATCGCAAATATTGGTCTATTTACTTACGGTGAAACAGTTACTAATCTTCAAGGTGATACTGCTAAAGTTGAACAAATTAACTTAGAAACTGGTGCTGAATCTCCAGTTTGTGATTTACGTTATGCTATTGGACCTTCAACTACTGAGATTGAAGTAGTTCCTGTTGATGGTACAGGACCATTACCTGCAGGTACAATTAATCTTACTGAAAATGATGGATTTAGAATTGGTTCTGAAATTATTGAAGTTAGTGATATTACAAATGGATCAGAATCTTCTACATTAACTGTAGTCAGAGGAACATTAGGTACTCAGGCTGTAAGTGCTCAAGAAGGAACTCCAGTTTATAGTACAGATATTAGTGTGACTGATAGTTTAACATTAAGTAAGACTGCTGGTACATATCAGTCTACACCAGGTCTTTATAATATTCAATTAAATGATGTTATTATTGGTGCTAAATCTGGTGTAGTTGCTGCTGTTTCATCTAGTGCAGTATATCAAGATCCTGTTACTGGAGAGTTTATTGGTCAGGTTGATATTTCTCCTGGATCTTCATTCTTTGGATTACTATTCAACAGAATTACATCTACATCTTATCCAAACGTAGTTATAGACGATATTTCTAAGTCTCAAATTAGTATTGTCGATTTCACTGATAATTCAACTGCATATAATACTAACTTCCCATCAAATGAAATAGTTAGTAATTATGTTATTCCATATGGTAATGCTGTTGGGTCACTTCAAATTGGTGAAGATATTCGTAATTATAAGATTGAATATGGTAATAATTCTGGAGACTTTACTGCTGGTGAAGGTGGTAGAGTTAGAAAGATATCAATGTATGATAAAGAGGGTGAAGGATTCTTTAATGCAGGTCAAATAATTAGAACTCGTGATACTAAAGCAGAAGTTATTGGATATAATCAAGCAAGAGGAATTGTATACTTAGGTAAAATAGGTAGAAGTAAGTCAAATGGTGAAGATTATTTTGACTTTGTATTTACTGGAGATGCTCAGATTTCATCAGTACAGAAGAAGTGGGGTGATACATCTCTTAAATTAGATGGTAGTGGAGATTATATTGGTGTTGCATCTACAAATGAAATTGCTTTTGGTACTGGTGATTTTACTATTGAATGTTGGATTAGACCAGATACTGCTGCATTAGCAGGTCTTGCTGAAGTTTATGATACTAGAACATCTGATCCTGAAATCTCTGGTAGAATTTATTTAAATGGTGCTCAGATTCGTTACAATGTTAATGGTTCTGACCTTGTAACTTCAGGTTCTACCGTTATACCAACTAATAATACTTGGTATCATATTGCTGTAAGTAGATCTGGAACAACTATTAAGATGTTCCTTGATGGTGTACAAGTTGGTGCTTCTACAGATAGTAGTACATATGTTGCTAGACCTATTAGAATTGGATCTACATATCAAGCAACAAATTCATTTACTGGTTATATTGATGATTTCAGAATTTCTGATGTAGCAAGATATACTGCTGCATTTACTCCTCCTGCAGGTATATTCCAAGGAGATAATGATACTAAGTTACTATTACACTTTGATAGTGAAAATGATGATAGATTTGTTGATGATTGGTCTGGTGGAGAATCATTTACTAATACAGAATACTTTAATAATGATCCTATTGTAGCTTCTAAACGTTATATTGGTAATCATACTTATGTCGGTGGTACTGTATCTAATGCTGTTATTATCCAACAAGGTATAATACCAAAGGATGTAACTGATGCTACCTATAATGGTTTAACTGGAGACTTGGTATTAACCATAGGATCTCATAGTTATACAACATCAAATACAATTAAAATTGCTCATAATTCATTAACATTCACTTGTGATATGGATAATAATGCTACTCAGCATACTTATCCACGTATAACTGACCCTGTATATGATACAGCAATTGCAATTACTTCAGTAAGTGCTACTACAATTACAGTTAATGTTGGTGTAGCAATTCAACAAGGATTTGCTAAGAATAGTCACAGATATAATAATGCTGGTCAATTAATTCTTAAGAACTTAGAATTTATTGCGAAAGAAGTTGTATACATGATCAATCAGAAGTTCCCTAACTTTACTGTTATTGGTGGTGATGTTAATTGTGAGGATGATGTTAAAGATATCTGTAGATCTATCGTAGCAGATATGCGTAATGGTGGTAATAATAAAACTTGGCTCGCTGTTTCATACTATATCGATAGAACTGATACTGCGAATGTAAAACTACTTAACATTGAGACAGAAGTTAGAGAAACTATTTGGGCTTATAATAAACTTGATCAAATGTTAGAGTTTATTGTTACTAATAGTGAGTGGAAGCCAGTTGGTGATCATGGATTAAAGCAATATACTGACACATCTATTACTGATTCTTCCACATCTTCATTCACTTATAAGACACCTACTGGTGCAACTTATGATGCTGGAACTGGAGATCTCACACTAACCATTGATGGACACAATCTATATGGTAGAAGAGCAGTAACAGTACAAGCTGGTACATCATATAATGCTGAAACTGGAATTCTTTCAGTAACATCTGCAAGTCATCTATTCCAAAATGGTGACAAGGTAATGCTTGAGAAAGAGTCATTGACCTTTACTTGTGATATGGATGGTCATAAGACTGAGCATAAGTATCCAAGAGCATCAGATCCAGCACTTGCTGGTTGGTTAACTGTTAGTAATTCACAAACAAATACTTTTGATCTTGATGTTGGTAAGTCACCTCTATTAGTCTTCAATCCTACTAGTGGATCTTATGATGCATCGACTGGTCATATGAAACTTCATATTGGAGATCATATATTAACTCCAGGAACTAATATTAAGGTTGCACCTAATTCAATTTACTTTAGATGCACAAGTGATGGATTACAAGCTGTTAAGAAGTATCCTAGAACTACAGATCCAATTGCAGGTAAGCCTACTCCAATTGCATATGATGGTGAGCAATTAAGTGCATCATTTGCTAACTATACACCTACAACAGGTGTAATGAAGATTACTGCTGGTAAGACATTCACTCCTCTTGATGCAACATATAATGCTGTTAATGGAATGATGAATTTAACCATTCCTGATCATGGAATGCAAGCTGGTGATACTGTAAGATTGGAAGATGGTGCTATAACATTTACATGTGCTATGGATGACCACTATAGTACTCATGCTTATCCTAGAACAACTGATCCTAAGAGAGGACTTCAGTTATCTATTACTAATGTTCAAACACATTCATTCTCGGTTAATGTTGGTATTTCACCTAAAGTACAATTAACACCTAATAATGGTTCTTATGATCCATCTACAGGTTTAATGACTTTAGAATTTAATACTGCTCATGGATTGACTGCTGGTACAAGTATTAAGATTGCAAAAGAATCATTAACATTTAGTTGTGGATTTGGTGGTGCTAGTGGCGATGCTGCTAAGAAGTCTTATCCAAGATCTACAGACCCATTCTATGATACTGCAGTAAAGATTGAATCAGCAACTACTAATGCTATTACTGTTAAAATTCTAGAGAATGTTCCTTCAACTAACACTGATACTCATACTTGGGTTGGTGCTACAACTGGATGTATACACACTGGTGGTGATTATGAGCATATCTTCCATAGTGCTCTTACTAATGGTGTTGTTTGGAATAAGCATGGTCTTGTTAATGGAGATAGAATTAAGATTGCTACTAATTCATTAACATTTACTTGTAACTTAGATGATCAAGAAACTGAGCATTCATATCCAAGATCAACAGATCCTTATAATGGAAGATGGTTAGCAGTATCTAATGTAGGTGCTAATACATTTGATGTTAATGTTGGAATTTCTCCCGATACTTCATCACATACATTCAAGTCTGCATATACAAATGGTCTTACTAAGAGAGATGGAAGTATAACACTTGATGTTGGTAAATCTCCTAGAGTTGGATATGATGTTGCTGGTGCTACATATGATCCTCTTACTGGTGATATGGTTCTTAATGTTGGAATACATAATCTCTTAGAGAATCAAACAATACAGATTGCGGATAATGGGTTATCATTTACATGTTCTATGGATGGTAATGCAACAACTCATAGTTATCCTAGATTAACTGATCCATCTCGTAAGCATGCACTTAATATTACTGATGTTGGTGAGACAAGTAAGACTATAACTGGAGCAGGTTATACTCCAAGTACAGGAAGAATGACTCTTACTGTTAATGGACATAATCTCAATCCTGCTACAACACATACACCAACTGATGCAACTTATAATCCTGCTACAGGTGAATTAGAGTTAACTCTTGTTGGTCATAGTTTTGATAATGGTGATAGAGTTCTGCTTGATGACGATTGCTTAACCTTTACCTGTGCTAAGGACAATCATCAATCACAACACACATATCCTAGAGCATCAGATCCTTCTAGTATGAAGTGGTTGTCTGTACAGAATGTACATGTAGATAGATTTACAGTTAATATTGGTAAATCACAAGATTTAAGTGACCATAGATTTATTTCTGCTACCTCAACTTGTTTGAAGAGAGCAAAAGATTCAGTTAAATTTGATGACGATTCAATTACATTTAGATGTGATTTGGATTCTCAAGCAACTGATCATACATATCCAAGAGTAAGTGACCCTGTTCATCAGCAGTGGATTCCTGTTACAGAATCACTAGATGCTAATACTATTGTTCTTAATGTTGGTAAGTCTTCTGACACATCAACACATGTATATCAAACTGCAACTTCTGGTGGTTTGAAAGTACAAACTGGATATATTACAGTTAATGTTGGTAAGTCACCTACCGTTTCTCATAATCCATCATCAGTATCATATAATCCTGCTACTGGTAATATGGATATGACTATTGGTAATCATTACCTTCGTGGTGGATCTCAGCATACAGCAGCAACTGCATCCTATGAAGCATCAACAGGTATTATGACTGTTACTGTTGCTAATCATGGATTCTCTATTGGTGATTATATTAAGTTTGCAGAAAATAGCATTACATTCACATGTACAATGAATGGTAATGCAACTAATAAGCAATATCCAAGATCTACAGACCCATCATTTAATAAGTGGTTGGCAGTTGTAGGAATAACAACAGATACATTCCAAGTTAATGTTGGTGCTTCACCTCTTGTAAAACATAATGTAACAACTGCAACATATGACCCTGCTACTGGTCTTATTGAAGCAACTATTGGATCTCATACTCTTGAAGTTGGTGAACCAGTAATGCTTAAGGATTATGGATTTACATTTACTTGTGGTCTTGATGGAGATACAGTTGCTAAGACATATCCTAGAGAAACAGGATTTATACAGAATGCTGGTGTTGCTGACCCTGCATGGAGAACCCCTGTAGTAATTACTGCTAAGAGTGCAACAACAATTACATTTAACGTTGGTACTTCATCTGATGTAACTGCTCATAACTGGGATGGTGGTACATCTTCAGAAGCAATAATTTCTGGTGGTGATTATAACCATACATTCGTATCTGCTTCTACTAATGGAGTATACAGAACGAATGAAACTGTAATGATTGGCGAAGAGTCTATGACCTTCACATGCGACTTTAATGGTGATGGTAATAGTACTGAGAAGAAATACCCTAGAGCATCAGGTTCTAACGCTCCTGGTGGTGCTGACTATGCATATAACAAACCTGTTCCTATTACATCTGTAGGAACTAATGCACATACACCAACTTTAGCAACATATACTCCTGCTACTGGTGTTATGAACATTCAGTTAGTAAATCATGGATTCGCATTATCAACTAACCATACAGTAACTGCTGCAACATTTACACCTTCTACTGGTGTAATGAAACTTACTGTTGCTGGTCATGGTTTCCAAGAAGGAGATAGAGTTAAACTTGCTGATGGATCTTTAAAATTTACATGTGCTAAGGATGGTAATGCAAGTAATCATGATTATCCTAGAGCATCTGATTTTGCAAGTAATAGATGGTTACCAATATTCAATGTAAGTAAAAACTTCTTTGAAGTTAATGTTGGTAACATGTTTGGTCCTGCACCAATTTCACATACAACTACACACGCATTTGTATCTGCTGTTGCTAATGGATTAACTAAAGCAAATTCTGCAGTTAAACTTGTTGAAAATGCATTAACATTTACATGTACTAAAGATAGTGGTGCTTCTGAGCATTCATATCCAAGAAGAACTGATCCATCATTCGATGAGTGGTTACCACTAAGTAATGTTCTAGCAGATTCATTTGATGTTTATATTGGTAAATCTAGTGATTTATCAACTCATACATTCGTATCAGCTACAACTGGTGGAATGCATTCACAGTCTGGTGTAATATCATTAAATGTTGGTATATCTACAGATACAACTGCACACAATTATGTTGCTGCAACTAAGTTAACACCTACTAATGCTGCTTACAACCCAACTACAGGTGTGATGACTATCACTGTTAATGATCACAACATGGCAAATGGTGAGCAAGTTATGATTGATGATGGTGCTATTAAGTTAAGTTGTGCATTTGGTGGTGCATCTGGTTCTGCTGCACAGAAGGATTATCCTAGATCATCTGACCCTGCTAGTGGTAGATGGTTATCTGTTTCTAATGTTTCTACTAATTCATTTGATGTACAGGTATTGGATGTAGTTCCTTCTACAAATACTGATACACATTCATTTGTATCTGCTGTTTCTAATAGTATTACTAGAGGTATTTTAAGAACTGGTGGTAATCACAGTCATACATTTGCTAAGGCAAGAAAGAATGCTGTAATCGCTGGTGGTATCTATAGACATGAGTTTGTTTCTCCTAGTGCATACACAGTAACTGATGGTGCTTACAACCCAACTACAGGTGTGATGACACTTACAATTCCTAATCATGGATTTGAATCTGGTGATCACATTAAGATGGATGACGAGTCTATAGTCTTTAATTGTAGTTTCGGTGGTAGTCCAACAGATAAGTCATATCCAAGATCATCTGATCCAATTAGCGGTAAGTATGTACCTATTTCTAATATTACAGTTGATACATTTACTATTCAGGTATTAGATTCTACACCTTCCACTAATACTGATGCTCATACATTTGTATCTGCATCTACAGGTGGTGTTCATAGAGCAGTACTCCATACAGGTGGTGTTTATAATCATACATTTAAATCTGCTACTGCTAATGGAATCTTTAGGCAAGGTCAGGCAATAGAAATCCTACCTGATGCACTTAAGTTTACTTGTGATATGGATGGTGCTGAAACAACTCATCCATACCCTCGTACAACAGATCCAGCATACAAGTCTGCATTACCTATCACACATTATACTACTGACACAATTACAGTAAATGTAGGTTCAACTGATTTTGGATCTAATAGAAATTATACTTCATACTCACCTACTTTTGCTAACTATGATCCTTCTACAGGTATATTAATATTAACTCTTGAGAATCATACATTGACTCAAGATGACTATGTGACATTGGAAGATAATTCAATTAAATTTACCTGTACAATGGATAATAATCAGACTACTAAGTCTTATCCACGTCCAGGGCATGATACTCGTGCAGCAAGAAGGAAATTAAAGATTCTTGGTACTACCGATAATACCATTAGCCTTAATGTAGGGGTAGCCCAAGCGAATCAGACATTTACACCTACTGGTGCAACTTATGATGCTGTAACTGGTGATATGACTCTAACAATTGGTCAGCATGGCATGAGAGTTGGAGCAAATATTACTATTGCAAATAGTAGTTTGAGATTTAGTTGTGGAATGGATGGTAATACTGCTAATAAGGATTATCCTCGTGCAACTGATCCATATGGAGATCTTAAATCTATTCCAATTACACATGTAGGTCATACACATGCAACAGTAACTAATGCATCGTATACTCCTGGATCTGGTTTAATGGTTTTAACCGTACCTGCACACGGATACTCTAATGGAGATTATATTCAAATTGTTGATGAATCATTAACAATGAGATGTTTGCTTGATGGTAACACTACTGATCACGCATATCCAAGATCTACTGATTATCCTTCAGGAAGATGGTTACAAATTTCTAATAAGACTAATGATACATTTGAAGTTAATGTTGGTACTTCATCTGATACTACAACACACGTATTCCAGAAAGCTGCTACGAAGGGTATTAGAAGACAGTCTGGTGTAATTACAGTTAATGTTGGTAAATCTCCTATTAAGGGATTTGATGTAACTGATGCATCATTTGTTCCTGGAACTGGACTTCTTACTGTTACTATAGGTAACCATAGTTTAACTGCTGGTACAGCAGTTAAAATTGCTAATAATTCACTTGTATTCCGTTGTGATCAGGATGGTCAAAGTTCTGACCATTCATATCCTCGTGCAAATGGACAAAATGGTGCATCTGGTAATGATCCTGCATGGAATACTTCAGTTAATATTACTGCTGTAACTCCTACAACCGTTACACTTGACGTAGGAACTTCAAGTAATACAACAACTCATGTATTCCAGAATGCAAATAATAAGTATTCACCTACTAATGCTGTATACAACCCAACTACAGGTGTAATTACAGTAACCCTTGCTGATCATGGATTTGTTAATGGTGAGCATGTTAAGATTTCTGATGGTGGATTTAAGTTTACTTGTGCTCATGATAATTATGCAACAACTCATGCATATCCAAGGGCAACTGATCCTGTAAGTAATCAGTGGATACCAATTTCAAATGTACAAACTAATACATTTGATATACAGGTATTAGATGTAATTCCTTCTACTAATATAACTGCACATACTTTCCATTCTGTAGTTGCGAATTGTCTTACTAGATCAGTTATTTCTACTGGTGGTGATTACTCACATACATTTGTAGGTAACCAAGGTTCTAATACTGTTTCATACACTCCACAAGCAACACATACATTTGTATCTTGTGATCCTGGATCAGTTAAGCATCAATTAACAATACACAATTTTGCACAAACAACTGCAAATGGAATTAAGGTTCTTAATTACAATACATCTGATTGTACTGATGTACAAACAACTATAGAGAACTTAATTAGTATTGTTACCGATACATTAGATTCTGCATTACAGACTCCACCTGTTGATTATCTTGGTAGTCTTGTTAAATACTCACCTCCACAAGAATTCCTTGGTGGTAGAATATACTCTTATTACGAAGAAGAGTTCCCAATTAATTGGCATGATGGTGTTGAAGATATCATGTTTACTAATCAGATTGGTGCTTCAGGTAAATATAGATTCCAAGATGCTGCTGATTTAGTTCAGTTAAATGCTGGTCCTATTGTAGATAAGGCATCTGTTGATATGCTTGATAGATATCCAGATCTTGCTTTGGATATGCCTAGAAACTTTGATGGAAGTGGTGCAGGTACTTTACAATGTAAGACTGACTTAGCATTAATTCTTCAAGAGTTTATTAAAGATCTTAGAGATGGTGGTAACTTCAATACTGTAAATGTTGCGAAGAGATATCTTGGTGCTAATGATATTCTATTACATATTAGATTACAAGTATTCCAGTCTGCTTATGCTCATGAGCGTCTTGCATACTATATGAAGCAAGCAATTAATGGTGATCTAACAACAGGTAATACTGATAAAATTATTGTTGGTGCTTGGGGAATTACTCAATCTACTTCTGCATCATTCACACCTACTGCTGCAACTTACGAGCCAACAACAGGTGACTTAACTCTAACTATTGGTTCTCATACCTTGGTTAAGGGAAGAATGATTAACATTGCATTGAATGGATTAACGTTCCGTTGTCTTGAAGATAGTAATGGTAGTGATCACACATATCCTAGAACTACTGACCCTGCATATCAGCAGAATCTTAAGATTACAGAATATACTGCTACAACAATTACAGTTAATGTTGGAATTTCTTCTAACACCACATTACATACATTCCAGAGTGCTATTACTGATTGTGTAACTGCACCAGGAGATTGTACAAACGTTAAGGATGCTATTGATAACTTAGTAACTATTGCTAACGATATTATTGCTCCTACCAATGCAGACTATGCAATTGCTGCTGATAGACTTTACTTTAATAGACAATATATTGCAGAAGAAATTACTTCTCTAACATCTGCTGAGTTTACTTACATGTTAGACACTTCTCAGCAGTTTGCATTCACATATCCAGAACCAGGTGGTACAACCACATGTCAGAGAGATTTGAAACTTATTATATTGGGTATCATTTCTGACTTACAAACTGGTGGTAATAATAGTACTGTTGCTGCAATGGAATATTATCTATCTTCCTTGCTACAGATTATCAATGTTGAAGATGAATTACTTGCAACAATCTATGCTATTGAGCAATTAGGATTCTTATGTGAGCATGCTGCTAAGGGTGAGTTGAGAGATAGAAATTCTGGAGCTTCAGCACCTAACTATGCAGCACTGTATACTAATACAACTGCATATACTGATACTGAGACTCCTACTGATATGACAGTCGTAGGAACTAGAATTAAAGAATTGGTTAATATTGCGATTAATCTTATTGGTCCAGGTAAGAGACCAATGAGAGGTGCTGCTAAGAATCTTATTTACAATAGAGGATACTATAAGGAAGAGATTCAAACTCTAGTCAATGCACAGTTTGGTGCTGGTACTTGGTTGTATAATGATTTCGTTGATAGTATTATTACTAATCTTTCACATGATTTAATTACTACAGATATATCTGATATTTCTACTGCATACAATATAACAATAGAAGATGTTGTTGGAACATTTGATGTTGGTGAATTAATAACTTCCCCTAAAGGATCTGCTAAAGTTTTAGAATATAACTCAGAGAATGACTTCTTAGTTGTTGGTGAATTTGTTGGTACTCCTTGGACATCTAATACAGTACTAACTGGAACACGTAGTAGTGCTCAAGCTATTGTTTCTGTCAATGGTGTTGGAAGCAGTTATACATGGCTTAATAGTCCAGGTAATGTAAGAACATTAAACTATGCTAGAAATATTACATCTAATATTACAGGACAAGTAGCTGGAATTAACTTATTCAATAATCCAGAATTGTTTACACCTAATTGGGTTGGAATTGGAACTGGTATTAGTGACAACTTTACTGCATCACCTGATAGTAATACAAGTGCTGCTAAGTTGATTTCTTCTAGTGATTCAGGAGAACATACTTTACATAGAATATATGATCTAACTGCGTTTGATACTTTTGATGATGGAACTATTTCTTGGGATGATACAACCAATAGTTTTGATGAAGGTGGTTCAGGTACTTCAGATGATCAGCAATATACATTCTCTTGCTTCTTTAAGAAAGCAGAGTATGAGCAAGTCAGATTCCATATAATACTTGATGATGGTACTGCTGGTGAGCAGAATATATTCTTTGACCTTAATATGACTTCTGGTAGTACTGGATCACTCTTTATACCTCAAGGTGGTATAACAGGTGATGCTTATGGTGCTGTTCCTTATGGTGGTGGATGGTATAGAGCATATATCACAACAACACTATCCTTTGGATTTACAGAATTAAAAGCGAAGATTAATGTATACAATGAAAATAATCAGTTATCATATACTGGAGATGGAACTAAAGGTCTTTATGCTTGGGGTTCAAAACTTAGAAAAGGTACATTAGATCCATATATGTCAGCAACTGGTGAGGTGTTCTATGCTGATGGTGAATTTAACATTAAGACATACGCATTAACACAATTAGAAGAATATATTATTAAGGCAATGACCGATGGTCTTACAAGTCCATCTCCTCAAGCAGGTTATCTTAAGTTCTTTAGTACAGAAGGAGCAAGTCATTATGATATTAGAACTGTAAGTAGAGTTGTTCGTGAGAATATCAAACTACTTAAAGAACAGTTAGCACTTGATAGTTACTATACTGGTGTTACTGTCTATAATGGAATTACGATTCCAACTTATACTTACGGTACTAGAAATCTACCAGTTGGATTAGGTGGTGGATTAAATGCTTCAGATTATCTCTATGGTACTTCTAGTGACAGTTACGCTGAATTAGAAACTATTATTCCTAACAGAGGTGAGGTTGTTAAGATCTATCAGAGATTACGTTTTGATGGTGATGTTGTTGATGGTCCTTGGGTCATGAACGAAACAGTTTCTAAGAATGGTGATCCAGCCGTTACTGGTGTTATATACGGAATTCATTCAGATGAAAACTTTAATTACTTAGATATTGAAGTTACTGGTAATCCTTGGGCTATCACTGATTATGTTGTTGGTGAAACAAATAACACAACAGCACAGGTTAGTTTGATAGAGGATCGTATACAGATCATTAATCTAGATGGTGAGTTTGATGCAACTGTACCATTTAAAGGATATACGAGTGGTGCTTCTGCTACACCTACTGCATTCCTTAGAAATGAGGCTGCTATTCTTGATAATACTGGTGGAACTTTAACCGTTGATACTGAAACTCTTGTTGGTTCATTTGAACAGACTTCTGTTGTTTATCCAGAAACTTCCAGACAGTTTATCGAAGTAAGTAAGTTTGATGGTTTAGACGTTGGTGTTGGTGATAGAATCGCATCTAACGGATATGTCAGAATTGGTATTTCAATCATTAGTGGTTTGAATCAGTTCAGTGTTGGTAATAGACTTTATAAAGTTGTTGGTGGTGTTGCTGATCAAAGTACCTACGCAATTATTACTGAGGTTGATATTGATAATAACTTCTTATACATTGCTGACTTCCAAGGAACACCTTTAACAAACGGTGATCTTGTAGGTGATTATGGTCTTGGTGGTAACTTCCCTGAAGGTTACGCATCCATAATTACTAGAGTGTTAACACCAGGAGCTGGTGCTGCATTAGTACAAGATATACGTCCTGCTGGTCAGTATAAGAGATTATATTTAAGTGATATTATAGGATCATTTGATCTTAAAGACTCTGTTATTGGACCTGGAGGTTATAAGGCAGCAGTTCAATCTAAAGTTGATCTTAAGGCACGTGTTAAGAGGGCATTTAAAGGATTTGATGGAGTTCAAGATACGTTTGATTTATCCATCACTAATGGTGTTAATTACCTTCCAGATCCTGATGGACATCTCTTGGTATTCATTAATGGTATTTTACAACCTCCAGGTGGTACTAACGCATATACAGCGTTCTCTAATCAAATTCAGTTTAGTGAAGCACCAGAACTAGGTGCATCCTTCACAGGATTCTATGTTGGTAAGTTGAGACAGTTGGATGATATTTCATTCGAGTTCGACTCCTTACGTCAGTCATTCAACCTCAAGCGTAATGATGTATTCTACTCACTAACGCTAACAGAGGGTGTACAATCTTCCACAATACGTCCAGAAAATAATATCATCGTTTCTCTAAATGGTGTTATACAGGAACCAGGCGTAGGTTTCGAGATTGTTGGTTCTAGAATTATCTTCTCCGAGATTCCTCGTGTGGGATCAACATTCGTTGCCTTCTCATATGTTGGTTCTGAGGCAGACGTTGATGCTGCCGAAGTTGTTCCACCTATCGAACCTGGTGACTTTATTGACATCCAAGGTGAGACATCAGACAGAGAGGTTGCTGTTATTGAGTCTTCTAACTCTCTAATTACTTTCGACTATCTTGGATCTGTCTTTGGACAAGATGCTAAGGGAACTGCAATTATAACTTCTGGATTTATTGATCAGGTACAGGTAACTTCTGGTGGTTCTAGTTACACATCTAGACCTAATGTAAGAATTGATTCCATCTCTGGATTTGATGGAAATATAAGAGCACTAGTTGGTGTTGCTGGTGTTGAAATGAATAATCCAGGCTCTGGTTATCAGAATCCAGAGATTCTTGTTGAGACAACAGTCCCTGATGATTGGAACGCACCTGACCTTAGTCAGTACGGAGAAGAGGAAGTGGATCCCGAAACACCATAAATAACTAAAAATCGTAGCGATAAATGGCCAAACAATCACTAAATCTTGGTACGGTTCCTAATGATAACACAGGGGATACTCTGCGTGGTGGAGGTGACAAGATTAATGACAATTTTAATGAAATCTATAGTGCAATAGGTAATGGTACATCAATAACTGTTGATGTTACTAACCCTGCAGTAGGTCAAGTATTAAGGTATACTGGATCTCAATTTGCTCCATCTGATTACGCTAATTTAACATCTTCATTAGATGTTAATGGTAATTCAATTGTATCTTCTAGTAATGGTAATATTACAGTTGCAGCAAATGGTAGTGGTAATATAACATTAGGAGCTGGTGGAGTTAATACAGTTTTCCAAGGAGCTGATGGCATCATTGATATGCCAACTAAAGTTAAGTATAAGAATGAATTTTCAGCATTAGGTAATGCACCTTCTGCTGCATCTTATCCAGGATATTTCTTCACTGTCGATGGTGATGATAATCCATATGTTAATATCAATATTACTACAGGTGGTGTTGGTGATGTGAGAGCAAAGGTAGCAACAGAATATTCTAGTATTGATGTTTTGGCCGACGTTGATACTACAACTGCTGCTCCTACAAACTTACAAGTTTTGAAGTGGAGTTCTAGTGCTAATAAATGGACTCCTCAAAATGATGAGTCTGGTTTAGCATCATTGAATACTTGGGCTACGATTACAGGTGATACTGGTAGTACGACAGCAAATGCACAGGCAGATACGTTAACTATTGCTGGTGGATCTAATATAACAACAACGATTGTTTCTGACACATTAACAATTGATTTTAGTGGTACTTTAACTACTACTCTGGCAGCATTAACTGATACTGATTTGGGTGGAGTGGTACAAGGAGATTCGTTATTCTTTAACGGTACTAATTGGGTTGCTACTAGAAGTCCTATTACTTGGTGGGAATTGAATGCTAATGGTGCATCAGATTATACTTTTAATGGACCTGGATTTGCATCTGCTACTGCTGACGCAACTCTTTATGTTATGAGGGGTCAAACATATGCTTTCGATAATACAGTACAATCGACTGCACATCCTTTCAGAATTCAAAGTACTCAAGGTTTGACTGGAACTCCTTATACTACAGGGCAAACAGGTAGTGGAACTGGAGTTCTTTATTGGACAGTTCCTATGGCTGCACCTAGTACTCTTTATTATCAATGTACACTCCATGCAGCAATGCAAGGAACGATTAACGTAGTTGGTTAATAAAATATGGCAAGAACTGTTCCTGGATACGGTGCTCAAATTGAACCCATATTTGACGATAAATTTGGTGTTCGTGCAGTAAAAGTAGTAGATGGTGGTACTGGTTACGATATATCAAATCCACCGAGATTGACTGTTGATGGTTGTGGTACTCCAACAACGGAGGCACTTCTTTATCCTATTATAGATAATCTTTCAGGGAAGATAGTTCATGTTAGAGTTTTAGAAAGAGGTCTTGGGTACGATCCTCTTAGATTACAGATAATACCAGCTCAAGATACACCTACTGTCATACAATCTTTTGATATTAATAAGATTTGGCAGACACATCCAAATTCACCTACAACAGGTTTATTCACTGTTGATAGTGATAGACTTACAATACAGAGTGACAATCATCCAAAACCAACACCACTTATAGAAGAGAGAGCACCTGGCGGTGGGTCTGGTGGTGCTCTTGCTCAGTATACACCTTCAGCAATTAACTATAATCCTACTACTGGTTTGATGGAAATGACCATTGGTAGTCATAGTTATACTACAGGTGATAGCATTAAAATTGGAACTGATTCATTAACATTTACTTGTGCGTTAGATGATCATGGAACAGACCATACATATCCTCGTGCAACTGATCCAGTAGCAGGTGTTGCTATACCAATACTTTCTACAACTTCTACAACTATTACAGTACAAGTATTGGGTGTTGCTCCTGCAACCAATACCAGTGCTCATACATTCAAATCTGCTACTTTTGGTGCAGTTACTAGTGGTGGATCATTAGTAGATCGTTCATTTAATCAGACTTACATTTATAGGGGTGGTAAAGATGCTCCTAATCCTAATACTAGAGAAGAACAAAATAATAAAGCAATAGGTATAATGGCAAATGGAGTTCAACTCCATACTCCAGAATGGGGTCAAGCAGGTAACCCTACTCCTGGATTTGCTATTGATGCGGTTAAGTATAATTATATTAAAAATAATAGATCTTCTGATGCAGTAATAGATAGCAATACTTATTATTACCAGTCTTCTAGATTAATTAGTGAGTTTGCAGAAGATAATGGTGTGTTTGATTGGGGTAAAATAAAACAGTTTACTTGGAACATCAAGACAGAATTTGATAATTTGATGTTAGAAGTTGAAAATGTTTCTCAAGAATTAGCTTTAGTTGAAGTTGGTAGAACACTTGATGTTATTGGTGGATCTGGTAAAGCTGAAATCGCAAAGGTTGTAAAGAATAATCTTGATGCAATAACACACGTATACATAAGGGATGTTACTGGATCATTTGCTGAGGATAATGTTCTTTTAGGATCTACTGGATTTAGTTTTAGAATTGCAGAACCTCCAACAGAATTAACCAATGGTGTTTTCTATATTGATTTTGGTGTAGATGCTGAAGAATTTGGACCTTTTGTTTCTGGTCAATATTATTTTTCACCAGAGAATATTAAAGTTCAAAGAAATTATTTAATTAAGTGGAATCAAACAGAGAGTTCTAACCAACCATCAGAACTTCATCCTCATGGTCATCCTATGCAGTTTAGTACCACACAGGATGGTTTATTGAATGGTGGTACTTTGTACTATAATAGTACTGGGGTAACAGAAGCACCATCTACAGATTACGAAAATGAGTTTCAACCTCTATTCATAATGAATGGAGATGAAAGTAGTAGGATATATTATTATTGCAAGTATCACAGATATATGTCTGGATATGAAGGTCATGAAGGATATATGACCTTAGATACAGAAATTGATAATGATCCTCCAGTTAATGATTATTATATTACAGACTATTATCAGAGCGATAATAGTGATCCTAATACGATAGATTATTCACGGCATGCTGATGGTCATTCTAAGATATTAGGAATGGCATTTGATGGATATCCAATTTATGGACCTTATGGATATGATTTAAGTGGTACTAGTGTTTTAGGTACTACACAAGTTTTATCTGAATACGGTGGTCTTTTCTATCAGGTTGGTAATGGTTACCCAACTACAAATAACGGACCTGGAACTGGAACAGGGACTGGTTGTATTATTGATGTAACTGCAATTGGTACTTATCAGCCTGGTGGTATTCTTACAATTAGGATAGCTGAAGGTGGAAGTGGATACGCTATTGGTGATAAAATTAGAATCCTTCATAAGTATGATGGGGCTTGGATATCACAATCTTTTGTGAGTGGTCAAGGTGCTAATGCAAATAGAACTGAAGGAGTATATGGTGATGTTGATGATGGAAATGAATTCACAGTTCAAGCTTCATGGACTTCTGCTAATGGTGTTGGTGGTAAACCTAAGATTACTGTTGCTGCTGATGGTTCCATAAGTGGTTTCACTATGGGTGGCAATGGATCTGAGGCAGTACCTGGACCAGATGGTAATATGGGATATAATTATATCGATGATGAGCAGATTACTATTCCTGGTAATTTAATTGGTGGATCTACTCCTGCAGATGATTTGGTCGTCAAAGCTGCTTGGGTTACTGATGATGATAGTGGAATTGCTGAAATTACTGCTGTAGGTAATGGTCTTAAAAGAGAAGTTACTGGATTTAGATACAGAGTAGGTGATGAATTAGCTGGTGCTAGACCTGATGTAGTTACTGAAGAAACTATAACTTATGCTGTAACAGTTGCTAATGGTGAGTTTAATATTGATGGTAGTACTGTTCCTTTCTTAAGTTTATGGAGAGGAAAAACATATGTATTCCAACAGAATGATTCTAGTAATGATAATGAACAGTTATTAATATCTACTACTGATGATGGGTGGCATGCTGGTACTCCACCAGATACAACATATCTTTTTGAAGGACCAGGTATTACCTATTGGTTAGAAGGATCTGAAGTAACTTATAGTGCTTATATTAGTGGATTTAATGCTGCTACTGCAAGAGAGATAAGATTTAAAGTACCTGTAAGTGCTCCACTTGCTTTATATACCTTTGGTTATACAACTTCTGGTATTGGTATAAGAACGGTTCAAGATGGATATGTGATTGGTGATTTGGTTCAGGATTATATTTGGGATAGTAGTATTGGTACTTTGGATGAATATAATGGTAAATTTGCTGTTACTCCTGAGTATCCTAATGGAACTTATGCTTATTTCTTAACAGAAAATGGTAGTGGGATACCAACTTATCCTTATGCAATTGGTCCAAGATTCTATGGTACTCCCTTATTTGAGGGTGATGCTGTCCCTGCTGAACCAGATACATTCCCAGCTGGTGCTCAAGGTAATATTGTTTTAAACACTGATGGGACTGTTAGTTATGTTAAGATGACCCAGAAGGGTGATAATTATTTTGGTGCTGCAACTGCAAGAATATTAGGTGGAGAGGGTACTGGTGCTACAGGAACACCAACTGTACAGACAGTTACAGGTCTATCATTATTACAAGGTGGAAGAGATTATGCTACACCCCCAACACTTATTTTTGAAGGTGGTGGAGGACAAGGTGCTCAAGGTGCTGCTGAAATTGATACGTTAGGTAAAGTAAAAAATATTCAAATAGTTGATGATGGTGATTATTATCAAGAACCACCATATATTCTTATTACTGGTGGGGGTGGTATTGGTGCTAAAGCAACTGCTCAAGTAGCACAAGGTAAGATTAGTAGTATCACTGTCACTGATCCAGGTAGCGGATATGTCGATCAACCTAAAGTAATATTTACAAAACTAGTTAACTTAAAACGTAAGTCAAGAGCCAGACAGGCATATAATTCTGTTGCTGGTTTCCTTACTGGTCTTGTTAAGAATGTTGGAATGTCTGATGTTGAAATATATGTTGATTCTACTGACGCTTTCCCAGGATCAGGAGAACTTATTTTAAATAAGGAAACTATTACATACACAGCTAAATCTAGAGGTAAATTCTCTGGATTAACTAGAGGTGTAAACTTCAATTATGATCAGAGGGTTATATTGGATGGTGGTCAAATTGATCAAGATGGTATTTCAACTTATAAGTTTAATGTTGGTGATAGAGTAATTAGGAAAATTGAAAACTCTGCTAACAAAGTTGCTAAAGTATATGACTGGGATCCTACAACTAGAGAGTTGCTTGTTACATTTGAAGTTGATGAGTTAGCATTCATTGATGGTGGTATTCCATCTACTGAAGATGCAATTGTTCAGTTTGATGCTGGTGTTGCTGCTAGTGCTCCAGGTGGATTTAATCCTCATGTTCTTTTAGATGATTTGGGAGGAGATGGTATTATTCAATTGACAGATCCTATATCATTAATGATTGATAAGAAGTTTGAAGATGATGATGAATTAGATGGTGCTGGAGATGGTATTATTGATCTTGTTAATTCTGGTACTGATTATGAAAATCAGATCAATCTTGATGGTGGTATGTTCTTCTCATTATACGGTATTGAAGAAACTGTTGGTGGTCAAAATACAACATTATTCCAAGTTGGTGATCAAGTTAAAGATGGTAGTTTACCATTTAAATATGCTACAATTAGTGGTGCAGGAACTTTAACTGATGGTGTCCCACACTCAGCTCTCATTAAATTATACTTAGATCCAGATTTATCTAATGGATTGAACTTCGGAGTTAATGAGATTGTTACTGGATCAACTTCTGGTATTAGAGCAACAGTTGTTTCTTGGGATCCTGTTGAATCTGTATTAATAGTTCAGGATATAATTCCATTTAATACTGGTAATGTTAATGTTGGTATTAGTGGATATCTTTATGAGTTCTCATATAACAGTACAATAACTGATTTTATTATTCAGAATATGGGTACTAACTATACTGCAGTACCAACAGTTACTGTAGAGAATGTTGGTGATATACAGGCAACTGGTACTGTCAATATGACAACTGCTGGAGACCAAGTTTCTTCCATAACCATAGTGAACGGAGGTTATGGAATTAATCAGACAATTGACAATACATATAATACACACCCAACTATAACTTTTGTTAATGCAGTAGGTGATTCTACTGGTGGTAACGCTGCTGCACAAGCAGTTTTGGGTGGAGAAGACATTATGGGTAACAGTGGTGCTACTTATAGACTCAAGAGAATTGAGTATTCATCACAACTACGTTCGTAACAGACATAAATAAACAAGAGGACAATAGTCACTAGGAAATGGCAGCTCTATTAACTGATCAATTTAGAATATTTTCAGCATTAAAATTCATAAAAGCTCTTGAAGGTCCAGATGCGACCCAGAGTGATGAAGTTGCTGGAACTTCTCGTGATCGCATATACTTATTCATCGGAAGACCACAAAGTTGGGATAATGAAAACTCGCCTCCGCAGGCAGTTGATTCATTCTCAGAATTTTCTGGTTCGTATGATGACATGATCTCTTTAAAAAGGGTTCTTGCTGCTGATACTGTACAAGTTGCTCGTAGAATTGACTGGGTTTCTCCAGAACAAACTACTGGTGGTCTAGGTTTCACCTATGACATGTATAGACATGACTATTCTCCAAGTAAAACTGCTGCTTCTGGTGCTACTAAACTATATGACTCTGACTTTTACGTTGTAAATTCTCAGTATCAAGTTTATAAGTGCATCTATAACGGTACATCTCCTAGTGATCCTAACGGAAAACCTTCAACAGTTGAACCTACTGGTACTTCTACCTCTATTGTTACTACTGGTGATGGATATCGTTGGAAATATATGTATACTATTCCAGTTGCATCTGTTCTTAAATTCTTTAGTAATGACTACATGCCTGTCTTTACTAATGATGCAGTGAAAACTAACGCAGTGGAGGGTGAAATTGACACTATTGTTATTACTGCTGCTGGTACTGGTTACAACAACGGCACTTACGATAACGTCGCCATTAATGGTGATGGAACTGGCGGTAGGGTTAGTATTGTTGTTGATGGTGGTAAGATCATTTCTGCTACCGTTACTTCTGGTGGTACTGGATATACCTTTGGTAAAATTTCTGTTGATAATATTACTGGTATTGGTACTGGTCAAGGCGGTCAAGTCGATGTGATTATACCACCTCCAGGTGGTCATGGAAATGATACTATTATTGAACTTGGTGCTTTCCGAGTTATGATTAACGCCAAACTCTCATATGATGAGGGTGCAGGTGACTTCCCGATTGATAACGACTATCGTCGTATTGGTTTAATTACCAATCCTTTAAAGTTTGGTACTACAGAGTTAATATCTGATCTAACAGTTTCAGCAACTAAAGCAGTTATTTTCTCACCTACCTTCCAAGGTAACTATGTTCCTGATGAAATTATTACCCAGACACGTGTTGTTGGTGGTACTAATGTTACTTCTCGTGCAAGAGTTATCTCATGGAATGCTACAACAAAAGTTTTGAAATACTATCAAAATGCTGTAGATGGTATTTACCCAGAAGTTACTGGTACTCAAAATGAATTTGACGGATCTAACGTCATTAGTGGAGCTACATCAGGTGCGGCTGGACAACCAGACGTAAATTTCCCTGCAGTTCCAAACACTTCTTCTAGAACTATTAACAACACTGAATATGATCTTGGTATGAAATTTAACTCTGGATATGCTAAACCAGAGATTAAGTCAAATAGCGGTCAGGTTGTATACATAGATAATAGAAGATCAATCAGTCGTGCAAACGACCAAGTAGAAGACATTAAAATCGTAATCGAGTTCTAACCGAATGGCACAAAATACTAATTTAAACGTCACCCCATACTACGACGATTTCGATAAAGATAAGAATTTTTATCGAGTGCTGTTTCGACCTGGGTTTCCTATACAGGCAAGAGAACTTACGACAATGCAGAGTATTCTGCAGAATCAAATTGAGTCTATGGGAACTGCAACCTTCAAAGAAGGTGCAATGGTTATTCCAGGACAGGTTGGTTATGATCTAAATGTACAAGCAATATTAATTCAAGAATCATTCCTTGGTAGTGAAGTTGAGACATATAGAGATCAGTTAGATGGTGCTATTATAGAAGGTCTAACAACAGGTGTTAGAGCAAAAGTTCTGTATAGTATTTCTGCAACTACTTCAGAGAAAGGTTATATTACATTATATGTTAAGTATATTGATTCTGGTGATACTACATCATCAACATCATCTAAGACTTTCCAAATCAATGAGCAGTTGATTGCTGATAAAGAGATTACATTTGGATCAACTCTTATTGAAATTGGAACTCCATTTGCACAACTACTTCCAGTAAATGCTACTGAAGTTGGATCGGCTGCATATATTAGTGAAGGTGTTTATTATATTAGAGGACATTTTGTTAATGTTCCAACTGCATATTTACTATTAGATCAGTACAGTAACAATCCATCTTATAGGGTTGGTTTAGAAGTATTAGAATCTATTATAACTCCAGAAGATGATGAGAGTTTAAATGACAATGCTGCTGGTACTTCAAACTATTCTGCACCAGGTGGACATAGATTTAGAATTAAAACACAGTTTGTTAAAAGATTAATAGAAGACGATGCTGATAAAGATTTCATTGAATTATTAAGGATTAATAAGAGTAGAGTAGAGAATTTTGTTAACAGAACTGCATATAGTGAATTAGAAAGATCTATGGCTCGTCGTACTTACGAGGAGTCTGGAGACTATGTAATTGATACTTTTGATGTAAAGGCTAGAGAACATCTTAATGATGGATTTAATAATGGTGTATATGCTTTAAATGAAACTTCTGCTGATGGTAATTTGGCAGATGAAGGTAAGCTTGCTATAGAAGTTTCTCCAGGTAAAGCATATGTTAAAGGATATCGTACTGAATTTATTGCACCGCAGTATGTTGATGTAGATAAGCCTAGAGACTTTGATATGAGTAATAACTCAATTATCAATTTCAACTTAGGTAACTTTGTAAAGGTTTATGATGTATGGGGATGGCCAGAGATTTCTGGTGATGGTGTTACTGATGGTTATCAGACATTAGATTTATATGATACTTGGACTTTAAATTCCACCAATGATGAACCTGGTGGTGGTAATAAGATTGGTAGATGTAGATGTATTCAGTTACAGGCTGCCTCTACAGCAGCATCAAACTCTTCTCAATCAGGTACTGCAGCTAGTGCTGGTGTATTTGATATGTGGTTTTTTGATGCTCAAATGTTTACTGCATTGAATATTAATAATGCTGTTCATTCTGCTGTAGCATCAACTCCAGGTATTTCTGCTGGACGTAGAATTGTAGGTAAGACATCTGGTGCATCTGGTTATGTTGCAGATACTGGTAACCAAACTCATTACATTCAGTTGGAACATGTATCAGGTAAATTCACTATTGGTGAAATCCTAGAGCATGATGGTCTTAATGTTGGTACTTTAGAAGCAGCACATACTTATCAGTTAACTGATACAAGATCATCCTTTGGATATACTGGTGGTGGTGCAGTAAGATTTGGTTGTAACTGGGTACTCAATGATGTTTGGCCAATTGAATGTACAACTGTTGCTATTGATCAGGCAAGTAATCAGGAGATCACTGGTTTCCGTACAAGATTTGAGAATGATTTAAGACCAGGTGATGTTATTACTACAACTGTTTCTGATTTTGAGGGTAAGAATTCACTTCGTATTGAAAGAGTAGATCAGACAGCCATTGGTGTAACTAAGCAAAATAAGAAATCAACTGTTGCTGATGCTGATGTAATCTTTAATTATGATACACAAGTAGCAGAAATTGAAGTTGCATCATCAATGAACGCAGGTGCTATTAGTGATGGTGATTATAGTGATGTTGTAAGGATGCGACCTTTCGTATTCCAGAAAGATTATCAGAATGGAGAACTATCTTTTGACTTACCAGAAGATACAATGAGATCCATTAGTGATGAATCGTTCTTTGTATACAGAAACTTTGCATCCAAAACTGTAACTACTGGTTCTATTACATTCACAGTTCCTGAGAATGAAGCATTTGGTGCTATGTCTTCAGAGAACTTTACTCTTACTATTGTAGCTAATGGTGGTAGTGGAACATGGGCTAATGGTCAGAATATAGATGTTGATTCTGAGGTTTCTGGTGGAAATTTGACAGCAACTTATGGTGCTAATAACCAGTCAATTTCTATTGGTGGATTAGGTTCAGTTGCAACTGTTACCTTAACTGCTTTAGTATCTAAGAACACTGTTACTAAAAAGTTAAAGACTGCATCTAAGATGCAAGCATTAAAGGTATTTAAAACTAATCAGAAATTAGATTCACAACCAACAGGACTAGAATATAGTTCTCTATATGGTACTAGATGTCAGGATGAAGCGATCTCATTTGGTATTAATGATGTATATAATATTCATGCAATATATGAGTCTTATGATAATAATGATGCTTCTTCACCTTATGTTGTATTAACTGAATCTGTATTCTTTGCAGCAGGTACTTTAATAGAAGGTAAAACATCTGGTGCTAGAGGTCGAGTTATTAGTTTCCAAAACTCATCTTTAAAACTTTACTTTGTTGCACTGAATGAGAAACCATTTATTATAGGTGAAACTATAAATGGATTTGATCTTTCTGGTGGTCCTCTTGCTGGTATCGTTGATGATAGTGCTGGATCTATTTTCAAAGGTAGTAAAGTTATTACAGATCAGTTTACTTTAGAATCTGGTCAAAGAACTAATTATTATGATTCTTCTAGATTAACTAGACTACCATCTACTATTGCACCAACAAGAAGACTGTTAATTATATTTGATTACCTATCACATGAATCTTCAGGTGATTACTTCTCTAACGAATCTTATACTGGTATAACTTATAAAGAGATTCCTAACTATAAACTTGATGGATCTATTAAGTATATTAGAGATCAAATTGATTTCCGTCCAGGTGTTAAAGAATTGCGTAATGGACAAGGTACTGTAGGATCTCCTTACTATGTAAATTGTACTACATTTGACTTTGTATCCAGAGTATTCTCTACTGTTAGTGGTGCTGGTGCAGCGACTGTCTTTGATATCATGCAGATCAATTCATCATTCAGGGCAGACTATACATGGTATCTACCAAGAATTGATTATCTATATCTTTCACATGATAGTAAACTAAGAATTCAAAAAGGTGTTTCTGGAAAGTTCTTGATTCCACCAGATAGAGTTGAGAACTCTATGTTGTTGGCTACTATAGAATATAAGCCATACGTCTTTGATCCAGAAAGAGATATTCTTATTACTGCAGAAGTTATTCGTCGTTATACGATGAAGGATATTGGTGATTTAGAAAATCGTTTAACTAACGTTGAATACTATACATCATTATCAATGCTTGAATCTCAGGCAGATAATACTAAGACATATGATGAGAATGGATTTGATAGATTAAAGAATGGTTATGTTGTTGATGACTTTACTGATCACACGATTGGTGATGTTTTAAATGCAGACTATAAGTGTTCTTTAGACTTTAGAGAAGGTCAATTACGTCCTCAGCATTATACAACTAACGTTGGTCTTGTATATAACGAAACAGATTCGGCTGATGTAGTTAAGACTGAAGGTAATGTTATTATGTTACCTTTTGAAGATGAGCCTATTATTGCACAGCCATATGCTTCAAGGACTGAGAACATCAACCCATTTAACGTATTCACTTTTATTGGTCGTATAGATCTTACTCCAGCATCTGATGACTGGGTTGATATTGAGCGTCTTCCTGCTCGTGTTGAGAATATTGAAGGAGATTTCTCATCTGTATCTAAGGATATGCAGGTTGATCAGAATGGTTTTGCACCTATCCAATGGGGTTCATGGCAGACTAACTGGACTGGTGAAACATTACAGTCTTCATCACAGCAAAGATCTTCTTCAGGTACATTTGGAGTTGGTCGTCAGTTAGGTCGTGCAGGTCATGGTCAGCGTCGTCAAGGTCTATTCTATCTACATGAACGTCGTACTTATCGTGTTGTTAATAATCAGGCACGTCAAGGTGTTCGTTCTAGAGTTGTTCCTAAGATTGAGAGAAGATCATTAGGTGATACAGTTCTTTCTAGGAGTACTATTCCTTGGATTAGATCACGTAATATTGGTTTCAACGTTGATCGTATGAAGCCACGTACAAGATTTTATGCCTTCTTTGATGGTGTTAACGTTACAAATAATATAACACCTAAAGTTATTGAAATAGTTAAAAACTCTTCAACTGATGCTCGTACAAATGAGACACCATTTGTTGTGGGTGAAACTGTTACAGGACAAACTTCAGGATGTCAATTAAAGGTTGTTGCACCTGATGATGGATATAAAACTAATCCTTATGGTAAGGGTACTGAAGTTCTTCCAACATCATACTCATCACAAACAATATATCTAAACCATGATATAACTGCTATATCAGAAACTGTATCTCCAGATTACTTTGGAAATATGCAGGTAGGTGAAGTTCTAGTTGGTCAAACATCTGGTGCTAGAGCAGTTGTTGGTGATCGTCGTTTGTTAACAGATAACGTTGGTAATATTCAAGGATGTTTCTTTGTACCTTCTCCTAAGAACGATGCTAACCCTCGTTGGGCTACTGGTACTAGAACCTTTAGATTTACAACCAATGAAGAAAATAGTAAGGCATTAGGAGTAGTTGATTCATCTGCAGATACTACATACTCAGCATCTGGTACTTTACAGACTGTTCAAGAAAATGTCTTGGCAGTTAGAAATGCAGAGATTGTTAGAGATACAGTTAGTGAAGATAGAGTTGTTACAACTACTAGAACAGAATCTAGACAGATTGGTTGGTATGACCCTCTTGCTCAATCATTTATTGTTGAGGAAGAAGGTGGAGTATTCCTTTCAAGTGTTGATTTATTCTTTAATACTAAGGATACTAATATTCCAGTTTCTATGCAAATTAGAACTATGGAAAATGGTTATCCAACAAAGACTATTCTCCCATTCTCTGATATAACAGTTACACCAGATCAAATAGAAATATCTGAAACTGCATCTGTTAAGACTAACTTCAAGTTTAAAGCACCTGTATATATTAAGTCATCTACGGAATATTGTTTCGTTCTTCTTTCCGACTCTAATGAATATAAGATTTGGATATCTAGAATGGGTGATGTTGATGTAACAGGAACTAGAACTATATCAGAACAGCCTTATGCTGGTGTCTTATTCAAGTCACAGAACGCATCTACATGGACTGCTGATCAGTATGAAGACCTTAAGTTCACAATATATCGTGCTAACTTTACAAAGGATCAAGGTACTGTAGTTCTTAATAATACACCACAAGGTAAGGGTAACGGTGGTGTTCATAGATTAATCAATAACCCAATTCAAACTATTAAACCTAAGCAGGTATTATCATTAGATCCACAAACAACTCAGTATACATTTACTGATGGTGCTAGGGTAACTCAAACAGGAACTAATGCAACAGCAACTGTTGTTTCATCTACAACGTCTTCATCTGTTGCTGACACTGTTACTGTTACAGATATAACTGGTAATTGGTTAGATGGTTCCTCATACATATTAACTTCATATCAAGCAGAAGCAACAATAACAGTTGGTTCTGGAACTGGTGCTCTTGAAGTTGGTGACACTGTAGTTGGTGGTAGTTCAGGTATTCAGGGTTTGGTTAAGAGTTATGTTGGTGCTACTTTAATACTTACCAATGTAACTGGTAGCTTTACTGCATCCGAATCTCTTAGTGAGACAGGTGGATTTACTGGTACTGTAAGTAACGTAACATATAGTGGTGATTCTCGTGGTGCATACTTAACAAGTGTTCCTACATTTGCAGCAGATGATAAAGAGGTATTGATATACCATAGAAATCACTGTATGCACAATAGAACAAATAATGTTACTGTTGAAGGTGCAGTATCTGAAATAGCAGATACAGTATTAACAAGTGCATTGTCAATTGGAACTACTACTATTAACTGTGAAGATGGATCAGATTTCCATGATATTGTTAATGGTGCAGCAATAAGTGCTAGTAATCCTGGATACCTTATGATAGGTGATGAGATAATTCAGTACTCTGCTATAGCAGCTGATGGTAAATCAATTACTGTAGCTACTGGTGGTAGAGGTGCTAATAGTACTACCGAAGTTGCACATGCTTCTGGTGATGTTATTAAGTGTTATAACTTAGATGGTATTCCACTTATTGATATTAATAAGACTCATACAAGTATATCTTGTCCTTGGTTAGATACCTATATGCTTCATATAACTGGTGTAGCAACAAATGGTATACGTGGTGGTGGTGATCTAATTTGGGCTAGTCAGAACACACAATTTGAAACTCTGACTCCAAATATTTCAACAATGGATTTACCAGAAACTGATATTACTACCACTATTAATACAACTAGTGCAACTTCTATTGGTAATGGAAGTACTAGTGTTGATCAGGCTTCGTTTGTTAATGATGGAACATATATTCCTGTAACTCTTAACAATATGAATATCTTTGATAACCCAAGAATGGTTTGTTCTGAGGTTAATGAACTTGCTAAGTTGAGTGGTACTAAGTCTCTTACAATGAGGATTCAATTATCTACAGAGAAGGCATCACTATCTCCTGTTGTTGACCTTGATAGATGTTCATTGATAACTACAATGAATAGAATCAATAAGTGGCCAGGTGGTCCTGAAGCATACGGTCAGCAAAATAATATAGATACAACACAGGATGTTTCTGTATTACCATTTGGTGATCAGAATGACGCTGTTTATATAACTCGTCTTGCTAGACTTGCTAGAGAATCAAGATCTATAAGAGTTGATTTCCAGATGTCACGTCCTCCTCAGTCAGAGGTTAGAGTATACTATAGAGTATTCATGACTGGTAGTGGTGATGATGTTGATTCAGTTGGTTGGACTCTAATGCCAGCACCATTACAGTATGATGATTCTCCATCAGAAGAAATTCTTTGGAAGGATTACTACTATGAAACTAGTGGATTGAACTTTAACGCATTCCAACTTAAGATTGTAATGAGATCTTCAAACCAAGCTAGAGTACCTTTAATTGCAGACTTACGTGCTATTTGCCTCGCAACATAATGGATGTAAAAGATTTAATACCTGTTGATGGTAAAGAGGGTTGGTTTAGGGATCCTAATACCAATGCTATAATTAATGCCAATCAATCAGAATATGATAAATACATGGCGACTTACAACAAGCGTCAAAAAGAAATTTCGGAGAAAAAGGCTTTACAAAATGATGTTTCTGAGTTAAAATCAGAGATAAGTGAGATAAAGTCACTCTTGAAAACGTTAGCTAACAAAACCGTATCATGACAGACCCAGTAGAAAAAGTATCTCAAGAACAGATGCTTGCTCAATTTAAAGAGCGTTTGCAAAATTTGGTGAATGAAAACCAAGAGGCCGCAAAGAAGATTAAAGATAATGAAGTAGTTGCTTTGAAACTACAAGGTGCTATTGAGGCACTGGAATATTATCAAGAGAACCCACCAGAGACAGGTGAAACCACATTAGATAATGTAGATATACCTGGAGATGACATCTCAGACCAAGAATAATTATTAGGAGGACGTAAGTCCTCCTTTTTAATGACATAAATAACTGGGAAGCATGTTCTCAAGAGTTGTCCTAGAAATAAAATGGCAAATAGAATTCAATTAAGACGAGGTGGTGCTCAGGAATGGGCAAACTCAAATCCTACATTAGCACAAGGCGAATTGGGGGTAGAATTAGACACTGGTCGATTTAAAATTGGAGATGGCGTTACAGCGTGGAACTCTTTAAGGTATGAGCGTCCAGTTGAATCTACATCTAATACTGCAAACACATTAGTACAGAGAGACCCTGATGGTAACTTTGCTGCTGGTACTGTTACTGCAACTTTGATTGGTAATGCTTCAACTTCTACAAGACTTGCTTCAACTCGTCAGATTCAACTCTCTGATGACATTCAAGCATCTGGAGTATTTGACGGATCTACAAACTTAAACCTTGCTACATCTTTAGAACTTATTTCAACGTTACCACATTATGATGGTACAGCAACAGCAGAAGGTACGTATACTAAAGTTACTGTTGATGCTAAGGGAAGAATTAAAACAGCAACTAACCCAACTACTCTTGCTGCATATGGATTAGACACAAGTATAGAAGGAACTGGTGCTCAACCATATGATAATGATCTTAATGCTATAGCAAGTCTTACTACAACTGGTTTAATTGCTAGAACTAGTTCTGGTTCTATGAGCACTAGAACGATAACTGGTACTGCTACAAGAATTTCTATTACTGATGGTGGAGGTATTAATGATAATCCAACCATCGATCTTATTACTACTGCTGTTACTCCTGCTGAATATAACGCAGCATCACTAACATCAGTTGCAGGTTCAGAAACTGTTAATGCTACTAACTACACAGTTGATGATTATGGTAGATTAACAGCATCTGTAACTCTACCAATTGCAACGGCAACTCAAGGAACTACTGCAGCTGCATATGATAATGCAGCAACATATAATAGAAATTCTCAGATAACAAATGCATCTAATCTCTATCAAGCTATTGCAGATATAACTGCTGGAGCTGGAGCACCTACACATACTGATGCTACTGATGCTGGATCATGGAGATGGCTTGGTGCTAGTGCAACACCTCAAAAAGGACTTGCTTCATTTGACCAAGAAGATTTTGATGTATCTGCAGCAGGACATGTTACATTCGCTGCTGGTGCTATTGATAATGATCAATTACAAAACAGTAGAGTTTCCTTTGCTGATGGTAACACGAAAGAGGACTTCGACCTCGACCAAGAACTAACTGCTACTACAGGATACCGTGGATTCAATTATCTCAACTATGTCAAGGTTAATGATACAAGCGGTAATCTACTGTTTGG